>ENA-OUVC01000218-OUVC01000218.1-marine-metagenome-genome-assembly--contig:-NODE-218-length-40616-cov-4.820691_pt1 | contig 40616 bp, 41 predicted proteins | sample MGYA00248622_ERZ508571 | MGnify/ENA primary metagenome ERZ508571 (study PRJEB26236, sample SAMN06267175) | marine metagenome | isolation source: Columbia River Estuary | place: USA:Columbia River Estuary... | reverse complement strand
CGAAATTCCAGTTGGAAATACCGGCGGAGCAAATGTGCCACCACTTAAAAGTATGGAGATACCGGAAGAATTGAAAAAAATTATTGAGGAGAACAAGTAACGCTTATAATCACTTTTTGTAAAATTTGCACGAAGTTCAACCCTTCAACTTCCTAATTGTTACAAACTCAATCATCGCATTGTAGTTGCATCTTTCGTTGAAAAGGGGAGCAAGAATGCATAAGCCATCAGAAATGATGGCTTTTTCTTTGTCCATGAGTGAGTTAGGTTGGTTGCAGGTCTTTATTTTGAGAAAAAATAATTAGATGTCCTAACTAATTATTGTAAACTAAGTAGTTTCAAGTTCATCATATTTTGTATAGTAAGTGCATCAATCAAAAAATATTTATGGTTTAATCCCGTTAATACAATAATTCTTTTGCCTTGATGAGCAGAGGCAATAGCTAAAACTTTATTTGCCATATATCTATTTCTAGCTTCTCCGAAATGTTGATCTGATATATATTCATTTATGGCAACAGAATCAATCTTATACTTTCTTGCAAGAGGAATCATAACATTTGATTCCATTTCTTCCATCTCCTTACCTTTATTATAAATAATAGGTAAGTTAATTTCTTCTAGTGATTTATTATAAATATCATATACGTAATTATTATGCAAATCAACATATGACCTATATTTTAGGCTGTCTTCATTACTTAATTTGCTTTGATAAAGTTTAGTAAAAAAAGTATCGTCAATTCTTATACTTTCTTTAATATAATTTTTCTTTGCTATTCTTTCTTCTTTTGAATAGTGGTTACTTGAAATATTTTCTTTTATATTGCTCATGCTTGAAGAAAAGCTGGTATCAAATCCAAGTATTGGAATCAATTTGTTTTTCTTATTAAAAACTTGAAGGGCTAGTTGTTCTGTTGCATTAGAAAATATTTTTAGCCTGTACGCTGTTCTCAAACCAAATACCCTTTCAAAATCCTCACTTTGTTCCCACAAAATCAAATCTGGCTTATTTTTTTCTAATAGCTGATATAATTTATTATAATTAATCTTTTTGGTTTTATTATGATTAACACCAATAATGAGTATTTCAGTTAGCTTTTCAGTTTGCTGAGCAAAAACAAAAACATGGGTTGTAAAATAAAAGCAGATAACTAGTAAAATCTGTTTCATTTAGTTGTTATTATTCCAATAAATTAGATGGTTTAGTGAAGGTATCAATTAAAATATATTTTTTACCTACAAACCTCCTGTTAATACTTTATTAACTTTGCCAATAACTATTTAGCCTGAATGGAACAGAATATTTTAATTAAAGCGAGAGACGGTTATGCACTTTCGGCAACTATCCGAAGACCATCAACTGAAATCAAGGGCGTTATTCAAATCAATTGTGGCACCGGAATTCCTCAAAATCTATATGGCAATTTAGCCATCTTTTTAGCGGAGAGTGGTTATGTAACCGTTACCTATGACTATCGTGGCATAGGTAATTCTAAACCAGAGAGTTTAAAGGGATTTAAAGCAAATCTGGAAGATTGGGGTATTTTAGATATGACAAGCATATTCGATTGGATTAACCATCAATTTCCCTCTGAACGAAAAATTATTATTGGCCATAGTATGGGTGGGCAGCTTGTGGGGCTAATGGATAATTATGATAAAGTAGATAGGCTTATTCTTATTGCCTCTTCTACCGGATATTGGAAAGATATGAGCAGCCCGTTTAAATGGCTTATGCCACCATTATGGTTCTTATTGATTCCTATTAACATAGTTATTTATGGCTATGCAAACGCAAAAAAAATAGGGCAAGGAGAAAATTTACCAAAGGGTGTTGCTTTACAATGGCGTAAGTGGTGTATTAATCCGAACTACTTCGACGACCATTTTAAAAATTCAAATACAAAATTGTTTTATGATAAGTTCTTAATTCCTATAAAGTCCATTCAAATTGATGATGATCCCATTGCCAATAAAATCACAGCAAATAAATTAGTAAACTATTATAAAAATGCCAAAATCGAAATAGAAAACATAACTCCCCCCAAAATGGGTGTTAAAAAAATTGGACATACTGGTTTCTTTTCAAGAAAATTCAAGGATACACTTTGGAACAAATTAATAGCAGATATTGACAATAGAAACCTGATTTAATTTACCATTAGTTGTTTAAGTGGGCCAGTTTTGACTTCAATACATCAAAATGATGCGATGTATGGAAGGAAGTGAAGCTAGCGAGTTCTCCAAATGATATTTTTCCTAAGATCGGGTGAGGTAACCTGTAACTATTTAACTCAAATGAAGTATGGTTATTTAATTTACCGATAAACGATTTATTCAATGACGCATACTTTTGAATCAAACGATCTTTTTCAGTATGTGAAACTGGTTTTGGGATATACATTGTTGGAGCTTTTGCGCCGCCTTCCAATGCATTTTTATATAACTGTCTGAGATCTTCAAAAGAACGACTCTCCTTTTTATTGATACCAAACAGTAAACGTAAAATTGGTTTTGGTAGAGTAAAGCCAATATTCACTATTTGTAGTACTTTAATTAAGTGCATTAAATCCTGCCCCGCTGACCATTTATTATTTACATTAACTTCAAATTCATCTTTAGTTAAATCCTTCACTAGTTCAATAAATTGAGCTGCACTATCATCAAGCGATTTTATTAAAATTGTTTTGTTCATCGTTCATTTTCTTTTTAATGAATTGATAAGTCTATTAAGGTTACCGAAATTAAAAAAATATTTTTAATTTCGGAATCAATATGAAAATACATACTACCATGCCTGAAAGGCTAAGACCTTTTTTTATTAAAGAGTTAGAAATTGCGGGTAAATATTTCAAAGTGAACGATTTCAGGTCAAGCTGGTATCATCTTGAGCGTGCCCATATCCTTGGCCAACCTTATCCATATCATCATACGCTGGTTCATTGGAAAATGTTACTCTTGGGAATCAAAATAAAGGATGTAAGAGAAATAATTGGTCAAATCCCCCGCTTACTAGTGGGAGGTGTTAAATCATTTGTAGGAGAAATTCCAGTTGGAAATACCGGAGGGTCAAATGTGCCACCACTTAGAAGTTTAGAGATACCTCCAGAATTGAAAAGAATTATTGAGGAGAACAAGTAAAACTTTAGCATGAATTATTGACCAATGACAGGCAAGATGTCGTTCAAATGACGCCCATATGTCATTCATTTATTCATTAACTCATATCATATTTGCAAATGGAATTTGGTGAAAGATTAAAAGAGCTTAGAACCAGTATGAATTGTTCACAAAAAGAACTTTCCCAACAAACTGGACTTACGCTCAGGACAATTCAAAGAATCGAAAACAATGAGGTAAAACCAAGCCTATACTCTTTAAAAGTAATTGGAGAAGCCTTGAAAACCGATGTTTCTGACTTTGTCAAAAAATCTGATACCAAACCCTATGAATTTAATCTAACCCTTAAAATCACAGATATGAATCAGTTCTTAAATGATTTAAAAACGCTTGTAAAAAACCACTGGAAAACAATTTTCATTATTATTTTAGTCGTTTATCTTTTCACAAGCTACACTGATATTAAAGCCGGTATCATGGACGCTTGGAGTGGGAAGTAAGTTTTTCTTTGTCCGTTAGTCAGTTAGGGTGGTTGACTTTTTTCAGATATTTTGTATTTTTAGAAATACAATTATTTTATATGGCAATCAAGAAAAGCTGGCTTGATAAATTGAATGAAACAAAAGAGCCAAAAATTAAAAGAATTGATATTGACTTTGCTGATATTCCAGCAGGTAGCAATATGTTTATCGCCACGCCCAAACTGATAGACCAGTATATTAATGAAATAGGTGTTGGCAAGCGCATAGATTTAAAAACATTGCGAAAAGACCTTGCTATCGAGCATAATGCTGATTACACTTGTCCTGTAACTACTGGTATTTTTTTGCGAATTGTGGCAGAAGCTAATTATGAAAAGTTGCAACAAGGAAAACATTTGCAGGAAATCACACCTTTTTGGAGAGTGATTGAACCTAATAGTGCACTGGCCAAGAAACTCACATTTGGACAAGATTTTTTACTAGAACAAATTGAAAAAGAAAGGGCAGTCTGAAATTTTTAGATATAACGTAGTGTATCCTAATTATGTATTTTTGGTGAAACTAATTTTTATGAAAACGCCATTTAACAAATTTCTTTACATTGGATTTTTACTATTAGGACTGTATCAAGCATTTTTTTCAAAAGATTATATGCAAGCAGCAGCGTCTCTCGGGATTGGAATGGCATTTGATCCATTTGATCCAGAACAAAAATGGAATGAAAGACCCACTTGGCAAAAAGCTGTGTTGATCATTCACCTGGCTTTTGTTGCTGCCATGTTTGGATTTGGCATTGGTTTGAATGACAAGTAGTACACCTGAACCAACATCCCTTTAAATATCAAATCTTATCCCTTGTGCGAGTGGCATTGAACTGCCGTAATTGATGGTATTGGTTTGTCTGCGCATATACGCTTTCCATGCATCGGATCCGCTTTCTCTACCACCTCCTGTTTCTTTCTCACCACCAAATGCGCCACCAATCTCTGCACCCGACGTACCAATATTTACATTAGCAATTCCACAATCTGAACCTGCAACACAGAGGAAACGTTCTGCTTCTGTCAACTGGTTGGTAAATATCGAAGAGGAAAGTCCTTGCGGCACATTATTGTGCATCGATATTGCTTCTTCCAGATTTTTATATTTCAAGATGTATAAAATTGGGGCAAATGTTTCCTGTAACACAATATCTGTTTGATCATGCATTTCAATAATACATGGATTTACATAACAGCCAGATGTAAAATCTTTTCCTTCTAATACTTCACCTCCACATAGTAGTTGGCCACCTTGTTTTTTAGCGTCCTCAATTGCTTTTACAAATGCATTAACGGCTTGCCCATCAATTAATGGACCAACATGATTGCTTGTATCAAGTGGATTACCAACTTTGATTTGCGCATATGCTTTTTTTAATTTCTCTTTCACTGCATCATATATATTTTCATGTACAATGAGGCGTCGAGTTGTTGTGCATCGTTGGCCAGCGGTTCCAACAGCTCCAAATACAATAGATGGAACTGCTAAATCTAAAGAAGCATCGGGTGAAATAATCATGGCGTTATTGCCTCCTAATTCTAGTAATGATTTACCCAGCCTGCCCGCAACAGCCACAGCTACTGATTTACCCATGCGTGTAGATCCTGTTGCTGAAACTAGTGCGACGCGTTTATCTTCGGCCATCCACTTTCCTGTTTCCGCATCCCCAATTACCAAACAGGATACACCTTCTGGCACATTGTTTTTTGCAAAAACTTCTGCAATAATTTTTTGGCAAGCCACCGCTGATAAAGGTGTTTTTTCTGATGGCTTCCAAATACATACATCTCCACAAACCCATGCTAGCATTGTGTTCCAGGCCCATACGGCAACCGGAAAGTTGAATGCAGAAATGATGCCTACAAGTCCTAATGGGTGATATTGCTCGTACATTCTATGTTGCGGACGTTCAGAATGCATGGTTAATCCGTAAAGTTGACGCGATAGTCCCACAGCAAAGTCGCATATGTCAATCATTTCTTGTACCTCTCCCCATCCTTCTTGTAAACTTTTTCCCATTTCATAACTCACAAGTTTACCTAGTGCATCTTTATGACTTCTGAGTGCATCACCTATTTGCCTAACAATCTCACCTCTTTTTGGTGCAGGCATGGTAGACCAAGTTTTAAATGCTAGTTCCGCCTGATGAATTACTTTATCGTAATCTTCTCTAGTAGCGAGGCGGACAGTACCAATAATTTTTCCGTCAACAGGAGATATGGATTCAATTTGATTGCTTTTACCTTCCCACGCAATGCTACCAGTTGAAATACCATTTATCTTATCTGATAAGCCTAATTCTTTTATTAAATTTTCCATTATTGTGGTCTATTAATTTGACTAGTGAATGTACTCTCGAAAATCTTATCGGCATTATTGGCTTCAAATCCTTCTCGAAGATGTTCTCTTTTTCTTTCTCCCTCAGGAATATGTGCAAATTCCGGGAGTACTTTTCTTTCTGCAAATTCGACATAACTGCCGGCAATATCATGCACTTCATTTCCAGCAAATGTTGCTTTCACTAGTTGTGCAACCGTAGAGCTTTGCAGCAAAAGCCCGTCAGGACTCACTTTTATCTTACCGCCTGAATTATTTAATACAATACCATTGCGCTCAAGAAATTCATTGAATTGATGAAGTTGGTTATATCCTTCTTTCAAATAATGAACACTTATTGTATAATGGTTCAAATAATACCTGTTATAGATAACCCATGCAGCATATTCAGATTCTTCAAGAAGTTTCAGATAATCTTCTTTGGAAGGAATTCTCCAAAGTGGCTGATGAAGAAAATTTCCAACGGCAACCGCATCATTAAGATCCAAACTATCAACGGGGTCACTTGTAACTTCTTTTGTGTATGAAAAAATAATGTCCTGTGCTTCTTTGGATAAATCCTGAACGCGTAACTCACTTAAAAAAATTCTTGGAAATTCTTCCGATGGGGGTGCATACCAATAGGCATCTAATTTTTTTGAGGCAAACGCATAATGGTCTTTTCGAACGTACCCGTAGTGAAGAAATATTTTTTCTAATGATGCAATACCAAGTTGCGGAACGCCCATTGTTCGAAATGCAATATGATCGTTGCGTATTTGATTTCTATCAGAAATTATATTTTCTGTGATCAAGTCATGAATAATTTTTTTAACATCCGGAACTCTTTCTGCGTACATTGTCATGAGTGCATCCATGACAATAGATAAGTTTTTATGATTGTTCATAATTCTTTATTTAAATAAACGACCATTACTTGTAGCAAGTAAATCATCGAATTTAATGTCTTCTTGTTTGATAAATCCATTTTGAGGTAATTTTTTGTCCGCCACCAATTCTATTACAGAAACCAAGGAGGCAGCCGTGGTCCAGGAGATAGCCCGCCACTGATGACCATCAATTTCAATGGGATTAAATGATTTGAAATATTCTTCCCTAGCGAGTTTGCCATTTGTTTTCCAACCCTCTACTACTGCATACACATGTACTACATCCTCTGCAACAGGTGGCTTTGCCTCAGTGAGAATTTTTTCCGCAAGTTCCCTATTCTCTTTCATGATTAATTCATACAATAAAAACCGCATCAGCTTCATGTGACCCGGGTAGCGAATTGTTTTGTAATTGAGGGTGTCTAATTTGCCTTCATAGGTTTCACACATGGTTCCTAATCCACCTGATGTACTAAATGCTTCATAATCTCTGCCCTCAATATTGATTGATTCCAAACCATCCAAAGAAGGCACCATTTTGCGAACCCCATTATTTATAACTTCTGCATCATTGATGTATTCATTGATCACGCCAGCAGGTGACCAAGTAAATGAATACCCAAGCAGCCCGTTTGGAAATCTTGGAAGCGCACCTACCCTCAGTTCGATGTCACGTAATTTTTCGAAACGACTAGCAAGTTCCGCTCCAATGATGCCAATGAGACCTGGAGCAAGACCGCACTGTGGCGCCATTACAGAAGTTGATTGTGTAGCCATTTTGCGAATCTCATCGGTCGTATGTACGTCTTCTGTGAGATCAAAATAATGGACGCCGTGTTGATGTGCAATTTTTGCAATGGGTAAATTAAGGTTATAAGGAAGACATGATACAACGGTATCATAATTTGGAATCAGTTCATTTAATAATGACGTGTTTTGCATATCACCCTGGATAACTTTGAATGGAAGCGTTTCGGCAGGGAGAAATTTATCGAAGCCATTTACTTCGAATCGTTTGTTTAGAAGTATACCCACTAAACTGCCCACTTTTCCCATCCCAAATACCAATATATTTTTCATGTTAATTAGCTTATTGATTGAATAAAAATTACCGCAAGTCAGGTGCGGTGTTGAAGCATGAAACAGTAACAGAAAAAGAGTTAGGGAACGTGGGAACAGGCAGATCTTAGGAAACTCAAAAGAGAGAGTTGTTTGGAAAGACAGCTGTTCATAATCAATCAGTGGTTTGGAACTATAAATTTCATACTTTCTGCGCAATTGCTTAAGCATTTTAACATTTCTATTACCATTTTTTCTGACCTCTATATATTTTAAGGTTAGACATACTAAAATGTCGTCTAAATGACGCGTTTGTGTCAATGAATGAATCGATTATTGACATCATATTTGCATCATGAGTGTATATTTATGCTTCAACAATCAAATTTCAATATGCCACGTCCAAGTTCAAACGAATATGGTAGCTTTTATAAGAACTATATTAATTATACAAGTGGAAAAGATTATGCCATTTTAGTACAACAATACAACGAACGAATTGTCGCCTTTTGGGATGCCATACCAATAGAAAAAATTAATTTTGCATATGCCCCAAATAAATGGACAATTAAGCAAATGTTTCAACATGTTATTGATACCGAGCGCATATTTGCTTACCGTGCATTAGCTGTTGCAAGGGCTGAAAGCAAGCCGCTTCCAGGGTTTGATGAAAACGAATATGCGAAAAATGCAACTGCTGCCAATAGAAATTGGAAAGATATGTTAGTGGAATGGCGGGTTGTGAGACAATCAACCAACTTAATGTTCGCATCGTTTACAGCAGAACAAATGAAGCATATGGGTACTGCGAGTGATAATCCTATATCAGTAAATGCTTTAGGATTCATTATTTTTGGCCATGCTTTACACCATTTGCATATACTTAAAGAGCGCTACGATATTTAATTAAACTAAATAAATTAAGCATGAACAAACTCACCGAATTCGCTAAAAAATACCGCAATGAAATTATTGTAGGTATTATTGTTTTCTTGGTATTGATTTTTAGAGACTTCTTCAAATCACTTACCAATTAAATTACCTCCTCACCATTTATCCTTTTGGCATTAAGTCCTGTTTGCCAATATTTATATTTGTAATTAAAATCAATCCTCATGAAAAAGATCTTATTAAGCGTATCGTTCGTTTTTTCTTTAGTGTTTTTATCAACTCAACTAAACGCTCAAACCGCCGATGAAATTATTGGCAAGTATATTACTGCTATTGGCGGTAAAGACAAATGGTCACAAGTTAAATCCATGAAAGTGAATGGCTACATTGAAGTTCAAGGCATCAAAATTAATTTTACGCAACAGGCTGTTCATGAAACTGGTGTAAGAGTAGATGCTGAGTTTCAAGGACAAAAAATTATTGATATCACAACCCCAACAATGGGATGGTCTCAAAATCCATTTGGCGGAAAATCTACATTACAACCAATTTCTGGCGAAGAGCTTCAGCAAAAATTAGATGAATTAGATATTCAGGATGAGTTTGTGGATTATGCTACAAAAGGCTCTAGTGTTGAGTTTATCGGGAAAGATGAAGAAGATGGCAATGAATTTTATAAAATTAAAATGGTTACAAAAAATAAAAATGAAACCGTTTACTTTTTTGATGTAAACACTTTTTTAATTTATAAAGAAGAAAAAACAGTGAAGCAACAAGGACAAGAAATGAAAATGGTTACTAAATTGCTTGATTATAAAACAATACCATTTGGTATCAAAATACCACATAAGTCTGAGCAAATGGGACAAGTTTTAGTTACTGATAAATTTGAAATCAATCCAGTTATTGATTTAAATATTTTCAAAGGATAATAATCAAATATGATAAAGCATAGACTTCTTATAAGTGCATACTTCTTGTTAACTATAACAATACTGCGTGCACAAAACACTGCGTCGACTGTACTAACCAATTCTTCTTTCTTTCAATCTATGACTGCAAGAAACCTTGGTCCCTCAACAATGAGTGGAAGGGTAACTAGTATTGCAGGTGTAACTGTTGACAATCAGATTAATTTATATGTTGGTACTGCCGGTGGTGGTATTTGGAAAAGTATGAATGGTGGCATTTCTTTTAGCCCCATTTTTGATAAGTATTGTCAATCGATTGGTGCATTAGCCATTGATCCAAATGCTTCAAAAACCATTTATGCAGCTACCGGCGAAAGCAACATGCGTAATTCTGTATCTATCGGAGACGGAATTTATAAGAGTACAGATGCTGGATCTAATTGGCAAAAAATTGGCCTTGATAGCACTGAGCATATCAGTAAAATTATAATTGATCCAACCAACTCTAAAAGTATTTATGTCTCTGCTCCAGGCCCACTATGGAGTTCAAGTAAACATAGAGGTCTTTATCATTCTAAGGATGGTGGTAAATCATGGAACAAAATTTTATATGTCGATGAAGAAACAGGATGTGCAGATATTGCCATGAGCCCTACCAATTCAAATGTTTTGTTAGCAAGCTTTTGGAAATTTAGACGTCAACCTTTTTCGTTTAATTCAGGCGGTAGCACGAGTGCGCTATACAAATCGATAGATGGTGGAAAAACATGGAAAAAAATTGAAGCAGGTTTACCAGAAGGTGATTTAGGTAGAATTGTAGTAACCATTAATCCTTCAAAACCAAAAGAAGTATTAGCCATTGTAGAAGCAAAAGTGCCAGGATTATATCAGTCGCAAGATGAAGGGGATACCTGGACTAAACTTGCTAGCACGGATAATATTACGGCGCGCCCATTTTATTTTAGTACCCTAGAATTTGATCCAAAAGATCCTAAGCGTGTATACCGTCCTGCATTTGATTTTCAATATTCTATTGATGGCGGCTATGCATGGTCCAATACGATTATTGGAGATGTAGTTCCACACGCAGATCATCATGCTTTATGGATCAATCCAAACAATACCAACACTTTGTACTTAGGAACTGACGGTGGTGTTTATGTAAGCCAAAATAAAGGGATCTCATGGTCTTTTTTAAACAACTTACCTGTTGGACAATTTTATCATGTATCAGTAAGTAACGAAAAAGATTTTAACGTGTATGGAGGCTTGCAAGACAATGGTTCTTGGATGGCGCCAAGTTCATCACCAGGTGGTGTTGCAAGTACCGATTGGAAATTTTTAAACGGTGGAGATGGATTTTGGGTGCAACCATCACCTATTAATTCAAACATCGTTTATGCCGAATCTCAGGGGGGTGAAATCAATAGAATTAACCTTACCAATGGTTTAAGTTATGGTATTAAACCTCAAAGAAATTTAGGAGAGGATTTGCATAGATGGAATTGGAACACACCTATAGTTGTTGCGAAAAGTACCAAGCGTGTAGGTGGCTACAATTTGTATACTGCAAATCAGTACTTGTATAAATCTATCGACGAAGGAAATAACTGGACTAAAATATCTCCAGACCTTACCACCAATGATAGAAACAAACAGAATACCGAAAAAAGCGGCGGTATTACAGGGGATAACACCAGCGCCGAAAATCATTGTACCATTTTTACAATGACGCAGGATCCAAAAAATGAAGACATCATTTGGGCTGGTACCGATGATGGTCATTTACAGTACACAAATAATGGCGGCAAAAATTGGACCAACTTATCGCCAAATATTTGGGCAGCGGGTGTTCCAAAATTTGCATGGATTTCAAGTATTGAGCTCTCTTCAAAAAATCCAAACAGAGTGTATGTGACACTTGACAATCATGCCTATGGCGACCATGCTACCTATGTAGTAGTGAGCAACGATGCAGGTAAAACTTGGAAAAAATTTGACTCTAAAGAATTTACAGGATTTGCTCACGTAATTAGAGAAGACTTAGTACAAGAAAATCTACTTTTTTTAGGAACGGAAATGGGTTTATTTATTTCCATAGATGCAGGCGCTACTTGGATGAGAAGTAAGTATCAAAATATTCCTTGGTATGCACTTGTTCGAGATTTAAAAGTAGTACCTCAAACAGGTGATTTAGCAATTGCTACACATGGTAGAGGAATTTATGTGCTTGATAATTTAGCATCTCTTAGAAGGCTCATTCAATCAGATCTTACAAAAGATGTACAGTTTTATCCTATTGCTAATTTTAAATACGACTTTGCACCACAAGTGCCTTCTGATGACGGTAATTTAGCGGGTTGGGTTGCAGGTAATAAAGCCAACCTGCCAACATTTGAGTATTATTTGAAACAGCGCTCAGAACAATCTGTAAAAATTGTTTTGTATGATGCTAACAACAATAAAATCAAAGACATTAATGCATCTTCCAATAAAGGACTTAACAGAGTCTATTGGGGACTAGATCAAAATCCGTGTAAAGTAGCACTAGGTGGCTTTACAGCACAGTCCAGTGTTTTATTTTCTTCTGTATTGGGCCCTAAAGTTAAAACCGGAAAGTATAAAGCGGTATTAGAAGTGGGTGACCAAAAGTTTGAACAAACATTTTTGATTGAACCAAATAATGAAAAAGGTTTTACTGCAATTAAAATCAACCAACTACACGAACAGTCTATGCGCTTGTTTAGATTGCATGAAAAATTAGCAGTATTAGTAGACTCACTAGACCGCTCTATTGCTGTACTTTCAAAAAAAGAGAATAAATCTTCTCTTGAAACAGAAAAACACAATGCATTAGATAGTTTGAGAAAAGAAATCATTGAAACAAAACGTAAAACTGTATTTTTTGATGAGTTCAAATTCCGTAGAAGACTCAGCGATGTTTATTTCTCGCTTATTTTAGGTATCGAACCATTTTCTCCTTCGAGAATTGGTGCTATTGATGTGCTTGAAGATGAATACAAAAAAATCGAACAAACCTTTTATGGTTTAGTCAAATAATTTTACTTGTTTTACAATAAGCCCCTTGTGAGTTAACTACTTGCAAGGGGCTTTTATTTATACGCATCATAGTTTATATATGTAGTTTTTGTATCTTACTGCTAATTTTAAACCAAACGCTATGGTATCGTTTATTAAGACCTTTCGCTACCTGTCTCCATTCATTATTTATTTCTTTGCCTATCTAGCGTTTACGCGAACTGGTATCTATTGTTTTATACCCCTCATTTTTGTTTTTTTCTTGGTTCCAATCGTCGAATTATTTATTGAGCCAAACCCTAAAAATTTAATGGAAACAGAAGAAGTGGTAGCCAAAGAAAACAAAATTTATGATTTTATTTTATGGTTAACCGTGCCGCTGCAATTTGTGTTTTTATTTATTTTCTTGCAAAGTTTTAATGACCAACTTTCGTTTATAGATATTGTTGGTAGGATCATTGCAATGGGTCTTTTGTGTGGTGGTTTTGGCATCAATGTGGCACACGAGCTGGGACATAGAGTAAACAAAACCGAGCAATTTTTTGCGAAATCTTTATTACTCACTAGTCTTTACATGCACTTTTTTATTGAACACAATAAAGGGCATCATAAGCATGTTGCAACCCCTAACGATCCAAGTACTGCAAAATACAAACAGTCGTTGTATTCTTTTTGGCTGCAAACATTTCAAGGTACTTATGTAAAAGCTTGGCAAATAGCTATTGAGGATGCACAAAAAAGAAATAGCAAGTTCCCGGTTGTATTTAATGAGATGGCTTTGTTTCAAATCATTCAAATTGGTTTTTGCCTGCTTATTTATTTCAATTTTGGACTTATTATTTTTAGTCACTTTCTAGTTGCTGCATTTATTGGTGCTGCTTTATTAGAAACGGTTAACTATATCGAACATTACGGTTTACAAAGACAACAAAGAAGCGATCAAAGCTACGAGCGTGTATTACCAGCGCATAGTTGGAATAGCAATCATGTTATTGGAAGACTTATCTTTTTTGAATTGAGCAGACATAGTGATCACCATTACATGGCTTCTCGAAAATACCAAGTACTTCGTCATATGGAAGATGCGCCACAAATGCCCACAGGCTATCCAGGTATGATTTTACTAGCACTTGTACCACCTGTATGGTTTAGTGTTATGGATAAGCAAATGAAGAAGTATTCAATACTTTAGCAAAAAAATTTTTTAAAGATGTCGCAGCTCAATAAACTACTCCTTTCGATAGCACTTCTTTTTTGTATAGAAGGCAATGCTCAATTTTATTTAGGAACAACAGATAGCGTGTTTTCAAATGAATACAAAGAAAACAGAAACTTTTTAGTGTATTTGCCAACCGAAGTCCGTGACAAAAAAGATAGTGCCGCTCGTTATCCAGTACTTTATGTACTTGATGGAGGATCCCATTATTTATCTGTTGCTGGAATGGTTAAAGAACTTTCAGAGTTTGCAGGTGATATGATGATTCCAAAAATGATTGTGGTGTGTATACCCCCATATAATAGAACCAATGAATTAACACCTTATCCTATTCCAAAAAGCAAACTAATGCCATATACTAAAGAAACTGGCGGCGCTGATAAATTTACACGTTTTTTAGAAAATGATATTTTAAAATATGTTGCTAGTAAATATCCAGTAAGTAATTATAGAACGCTTGTAGGTCATAGTTTTGGCGGAATTTTTGCACTCAATGTATTAGCGAAGCACAAATATTTATTTGACAATTATATCGTTATTGACCCGAGTACTTGGTATGATGACCGAAAATTTTCGAAACAAGTATTAGACAGTTTATCAAAAAATAATTATGCTGGAAAATCATTATTTGTTGGTATTGCCAATACAACAGAAATAGCAGATACGTTAATCGTAAAAAAAGAAACGTCGATGTATTCAGAACACGAAAGGAGCATACTCGCTTTTTGCACAGGTGTCAGAACTATAAAAAATAATGGACTGCGCTTTTATTCAAAATACTATCCCGATGATGATCATTCTTCTGTTCCTACCATTGCAACGTATGATGGATTGAGAACCATTTTTTTCAAAAACAGGTTTTCATATGCTGCTGTGGAGGCACCATCATTTAAGCCCGCAACCGACATTCCTTTATTTTTTGAAACTCAATCAAAGCAACTAGGCTATACGATTTTGGTACCTTCCGATGTATTAGAAAGGTGTGATGCAATCTATAAAAGGAAAAGGGATCTAATAAGGCAAAAGGCGGTAAGAGATCTATATACTTCCCTTTATCCCGAAGCCGCCAAAAAGTACATAGAAAACGATAATTGATAAATATTTATTGATAAACAATAAGTATTTGCTAGTTTTGGGTCATAAAATTTAAAATATGACGAAAAATTCAGTTCTAGTATTCAAATTCTTGGAAGTGGTGGCTTGGATCATTTTTGTAGGCGTTTGTATCGAAACAGGTGCTCTGATAGTCAATTTTGTATATAGTTTATGGAACCCCCTCGTATTAAAAAACTTGTACAACAAACTTGACTTAAGTGACTTGTATAGGAGGAGACAATATCTTTTCTTTATAATCTATGCCTTTATTTTATCGATTTCGTTGTTGAAAGCTTTTCTTTTTTACGAGGTCATTAAACTTATTGGTAAGCTAGATTTACAAAAACCATTTAGTGAATTTGTGTCTTTACAAATTAATCGAATAAGTGAATTCACACTCTCAATTGGTGTAATCAGCATTGTTGCAAAAGAAGTTGTAAAAAATATTGCACAAAAGGGATATGATGTAAACCAATCGAACGACTATTGGACAGATGGCGTAGCTTTTATTTTGATGTCTGCTGTTTTGTTTATTATCGCTACTATCTTTAAAAGAGGAATTGAATTACAATCCGAAAACGATTTAACAGTATAGCTATGGCAATAGAAGTAAATTTAGACGTAATGATGGCGAAAAGAAAAGTTTCTTTAAATGAGCTATCAGATAGAGTAGGATTGACTTTGGCCAATTTATCTATACTCAAAACGGGAAAAGCTAAAGCCATTCGATTTAGTACATTAGAAGCTATATGTAAAGCACTTGATTGCCAACCCGGAGATATTTTAGTGTATCAATTAGATACTGCTAACTAAAAAATAGAGTATGAAAACAAAACATTTTCTTTTGCTTATTTTACTATTTTGGGTTACAAGCTCAATAGCACAAAAAGCAAAAACTGTATTAATAACATATCATTCTAAATCGGGTAAAACGGCACTCATGGCAAATGCCATTGCAAGAGGAGCTGCTATCCAAGATGATATTGCAGTGATCGTTAAGCCTATTGAGCAAACAACCACAAATGATCTTTTAAAAGCAGATGCTATTATTGTAGGAAGTCCTGTTCATAATGCAAATATGTCTTCTGATGTTTTAAAGTTTATTGAATCATGGCCGTTTGAAGGGGCGCCTTTAAAAAATAAAATTGGAGCTGCATTTGTTACTGGTGGGGGCATCTCTTCGGGTGAAGAGTTGGTGCAAGTTTCTATTTTACATGCCATGCTTATTTTTGGCATGTTAGTGGTTGGTGGTGACGACTGGACTGCTCCATTTGGCGCAGCTGCAATTACAAATGAGGCTCCTTTTGATACTACAATGAACGATGCTTTTTTACTAAAAGGTCAGAATTTAGGTAAGCGAGTAGCAACGTCGTTATTACGTTGGCATAAAAAATAAAAGTGCTCTATTTTTTCAAATATTTATGAGATCCATCACATGCAGGCATTCTTTTTGAAAGTCCACAGGTGCAATCCGTTAATCCTTTACCGCACATAATTTGGTTTGTGTATTTTTCAATTCTAGCAATCCTTGTTTCAGATTGTTTAGCTCCTGAAAAAAATATGAGATAACCTCTTTGTCTTCCGGGTGTTAGAGATTCAAATGCTTTTTTGAGTAAGGCATTCTTTTTAAATATAGTATTTAATTCTTCCACTACGATTGTTGGAGCTACTTCTACTTTTGTTGAAGCATCGGCTTCTGTTAAAATTGATTCTTTAATTAGTTTTTTAATAAAGCTCTTTTTCTTGCCAATGTCTTCAATATTTTCTAGCCTTAACTGTCTTCCAAATCTTGTGTGTTCACCTGGTTTAATCAATAAACCCTTCGGATCTGTTAAATGAGCGCCATTGAAAAAGCCCAAAGCAAAATAATCTTTAAACGGGGCAATAATAACAATATTTTTATTGTTGAATGTATAACAAGGAGAAGCCCATTTAAATTCTTCGACGAGCTCTGTTTCTAATAAAATTTCACGAATAGCTAGTAGCTCTTCTTTCCAAAGCTTTGCACTTGAAATATATTGCGTAACATGTTGGTTCATTAAAACTATTTACAATTTCTATAACTATTAATGGCGCTACTATTTCCTAAATCAGCGGCTCTTTTGTAATCTAAACATGCTTCTACTCTTTTGTTTAGATAATAATAGCCACTGCCTCTATTATTATAAAACATACCTAAATTTTCTTTTGTTTCGTTTTTGCCATTTCTTATAGCTGACGTATAGTCTTCAACAGCTTTTTGATAGTATCCTTTTCGATAATAGCATGCACCTCTGTTATTGAATGCCATCGACGAATTTGGATAACTATTAATATAAATTGTATAGCTTTCTATTGCATTATCAATTTGTCCAATGCTATTTTCAGCATAGGCTTTGTTGAAATAAAATGAAAAATCGTCAGATGATTTATTTGCAATTTTGTTATATGAATCTACAGCATCACTATAATATTTTTTTTCATAACTATAGGCTGCTTTTTCTCGTAAAGCATTTAAATTATCTTCATCTATGTCAATAGCTTTGTTATAAAAGCTAATGGCTTGACTGTAATAATCTTTTTGTTTATAAGCATTTGCCATTTGTAAATATGCATTTATATTATTGGGATCTGCGCTAATAGCTTTGTCTAATAATGTAATTGCTTTATCTACCGTATTGTCATCGTAAATTAAAGGGCTTGCATTTTCTACTAATTTCATGGATTCAAACGTAGAAAAATTAATCTCCGAACTCATTAATGGAATATTTTTTTGATTTAAATATACTTCCACATCTTTATACACGCCTTTAGTGTAGTTTATATAATAACTTAACGAATTAAATGATTTAGCAATTCTTTCTAATTCTCCATTTTTGATGTTTAATTTGAAATAAGCTTGCGTTTCTTCGTCAATTTGTTTAGATCCAAAAACATATTTATTATCTATAGAATAACTGTGAATTGTAAAGTCATTTACTAAAGTCACTCCTTTAGTGGTTATGATTTTACTGTTTGAAACCCCATTTTCGTTCATACTAACAAAAGCAACTCCATTTATAAATGCTTCGGCATAATCATAAATAATTGGAATCACAATTTGCCCTTTGTTATTAATGTATCCATACTTTTCGCCAATTTTAACAACGGCTAAACCATCAGAAAAATCGTTGCTGTTTTTCCAAATTCGGCTTTCAATAGAATATTTATTTGCATCAATAATTGAGCAATCGTTGTAAAAAGAAGACATATTGGTTTCGGTATAATCCCCCTCTCCATCACCGCCTTCTTCTCCATCTATGTAAGTAAAATTGAGAGCTGAACCGTCGTATACTGGTTCAATTAGTAAATCTCCATTTTCGTTAATATACCCTACTTTTTTATTCATTAAAACTGCCAATAATCCGTCCGAAAAATTAGAGGATACATCTTGAAAAGGTTTTAGGTTTAAATATTTTTTTAGTTTTACATTATATAATCTTATTTGTAAATTTTCTCCAAATGCTTCATTTCTAATTGCATAAACATCATTTGATAAATAAGAAATTATAAATTGTCCTGGTTGAATCAAAATATTTTTTGACGAATCAATAAGTGCTGATTTACTATCAGCAGTAGTTACTATAAAGTATTTTCCAGAACTATCTGAAATGATTTCTTTATAATTTAGTGGAATGATAATCCTTCCCTTATAATCTGTAATTCCAAATTTAGATTTATTTTCAACAACAAAAATTGAACTCGATAAAGTTCTTCCTTGGTTTGCTAAATAAACGCTATTGTAATTAAACGTATTGATCGTTTTTCCATGGATGTCTAATAACAGCTTATTACCTAATTTTTTAGCTATAAATCCATCAGACAAGACCGTTAATTCATCATATGAATATGGAATTGATACTTGAAGTAACGTATCAATAAATCCGTACAAAGTTTTTCCATCAATTTCTTTTGAAATAATATATCCCCTGTTCTCTACCTCTTGCACAGTTGCTAATGTTGGCTGAATAACAATCTCTCCTTGTGCATTTACAAATCCATATTTTCCGCCAACACTAATTTGAGCAAAACCTCTATTGAAATTTCCAATGCAATCGTATGTTAGTTGTTGCACAACCTTACCATCAGCATCAATAACACCTCTTTTATTATATTTAGTAACTATAAATTTTCCTTTTTCTGAAACAAATATTTGATCATATTCATTATCATCAACAAATTCATTTGTTGCAACATTGAATAATTGATATTTTTTATTTTTGTTTAAGTAAGGAAGAACATCACTTTTAAGCTCTTTTATTTTTATATTGGCAAGTTCTTGATATTTTGAATTTTTAAATTGCGATTTGAACTTTTCAAAATCAGATAGAACCTTCGAATCAGCAATTGCCGCCCAGCTTATGTTTTCAAGATTTTCTTTAGCTTCCGAAATATATTTTGAGCTTGCGAATTGATTGATAAACTTATTGTATGCGTCTACAGAATTTTCGCTCAATGCATTATTCCAGGCTATACTTTCTATTCTGTCATTTGCTTGTTTGGTATTTTCCGATTTCGGATACTTAGTTAAATAACTTTTGAAATCATCAATATTTTTTGAGTCTTTAATTTTATTCCACTCGATGTTTTCAATGTTTTTTCTTGCCTCTTTAACTTGTGGTGCGTTCGAATATTTATTAATAAAGGACTTAAAAGATTCTATTGTATTGATTTTACTAGCATTTTCGTAGCCCACTTTCCACATGTTATAAGTAGCATCTTCTTTTTCATTGGCGTCAGGATATTTTGATATAAATAATTTATATGCATCTTCAGTATTAATTTTAACGGTTTCTAAGTATGCTAATTTATTTCTCCATTGTTTAATTTCATTTAAATACTTGCTTTCTGGATACTTCTTTAAAAATGAACTAACAATAATTAAATTTTCATTTTTTAAATAAGTTTGAGTTAATGTGCTATCTAGTCTATCAAATAATTTTGTTATATTATCAGCACAAAATCCAATACTTTTGCAGAGATCATCTTTTTCATTTTGATTTTCCAGTATTGATAACATCTTTTCAGCCTCCGTTAAATCAAAATATGCGGTATCTAGTTTTAAATAGTCTTCAGTTTCATTTAATTCAATACATGCTTTGATGAAATAATATTCTGCTTTTTTTCCTTCCTTTTTCTCATAAGTAGCCAGATTTTCATACGCTTTTATCAGGTTGTTTTTGCTTATTTCATCTTGAGCTCTTTTTAAAAAACGCTCTTGAGCATTGAGATTTAAAATAGGAATGCAGAGTGCGATTATAAAAATTAATCTCGTTTTCATTGTTGCTAGTTTGATTTTATTTGGACATCTATGAAACACATATCTTAAATCTAATTTAGATATAATTAATGCGTTTACAGTTATTTCTCCACAAATGTATTAATTTTATAATGTTATATATATAAATTTGGCTATTGTTGCCACTAAATGATTTTAAAATAATGGATAAAAATAAAGTTGGTTTTAATACAGCGTATTCTATTGTCGTAGCAAATATGATTGGCGTTGGTGTATTTACCTCATTGGGTTTTCAGCTTATTGGTTTACAAAGTTATATTTCAATTATCGTACTTTGGTTATTTGGTGGATTTTTGGCACTAAATGGTTCATTTTGTTATGCCGAATTAAGTGCTGCATATCCAAAATCTGGAGGGGAATATAATTTTTTACGCGAAGCATTTGGTGATCGTGTTGGATTCTTATCTGGATGGACATCCTCTATAGTTGGTTTTGCTGCTCCAATTGCAGCAGCAGCCCACGCTTTTTCTAAGTATTTTATTGATTTGAGTAGTTTTGATATTAATCCAATATATGTATCTGTCCCACTGATTTTAATTTTAACTGCTTTTCATTGTATCAGTTTGTCTCACAGTTCTATTCTTCAAATCTTTACCTCTTTTTCAAAAATTCTCTTGTTGCTATTATTTATTGTTATTGGTTTTATTGCAGTCTTCTATAGTAATGAAAGCGCTATAGGAACAAATAATTTAGTAACGGGAGATTATAAACAAGAGATGTTATCGCCTGCATTTTGGGTTAGTTTAATATATGTCTCATATGCTTATTCTGGATGGAATGCATCTTCATATATCATTGATGACATCAAGAATCCACAAAAGGTTGTACCAAGATCTATTTTATTTGGTGTAATATCTGTTATTGCCATTTATACACTCATAAATTTAGTTTTTCTATTGTCTAGTAAACAAGATCAATTGGTTGGCAAAGAGGATTTCGTTTTCGATGTTGCCAAAAATTTATTCACAAAAAATGGCGCAATATTAATTTCTTCTTTAATTTCTTTCTTTCTTATTTCTTCAATTGGCGCCTTAATAATGGTGGGTCCACGCGTTATTCATACTATTTCACAAGATTATCCATTTTTCTCATTTTTCGTGAAAAGCAATAAAAACGGCACTCCATATAGGTCAATTATTACACAATCGTTTATTGCAATAGTGATTTTGACAACGAGTAGTTTTGATTTTATTATTTCAACAATGGGTTTAATTCTTTGTCTATTTACAACGCTTACATCTATAGCAGTCATCATTTTGCGTATAAAATCACCGTCGCTTGAAAGGCCCATTAAGGTTCCTTTATATCCTATCCCGCCAATATTATATGCAGTATTTAATATTTGGATTATGTATTATGTTGTAACAGCTAAGCCAGAACAGGCATTGTATTGCGTGGTTTTTTTACTAATTGGATTGATCATTTATTATTTAGCAAGCAAGAAAAAATCTATGTCTACAAAAATAGCAACTGTAATTTTATTGGTTTCTCTTATTGCATGTAATAATAAACCAACTAATGATACTGCTGATGTAGTGCAAAAGATAGATACTATTGTTGTTGAACCTAGTAAGGTCTCACCTGTTTTTGATCAACGCGCATCAAAAATTGCTGGCCTAGATAGTGCTAATCTAACACCACAAGAAAAAAAAGTATATGCTAAGCTAGATGAAGATTGGAATCGACATTATAATAAGACACTTTCACCAATGTCTGACTGGGCTAAATCAGAAATCTTACCCTACTTAAACAACCAAAGTTATACCGTTTTTTACCCATTTAGCGGCCCAGATATTGCATTTGCCTCGGCATTATATTCAAATGCAGATAATTATATATTAGTAGGATTAGAAAAAGCTGCTTCTCGTGAGTCTTTAATTTTTTCTGAAAACAAGATTGATAGTTTTTTATCGAAGACACCTCAAATATTTTTTTATTCGTCTCGTTTAGGTTTTTTTAGAACTAAGGATATGAGTAAACAGTTTCAAAATGCTGGTTTAGCTGACGTTATCATTTTTTACTTAAAGCGAATTAATTGTAAGATAGAAGACGTCAAAATGGGTATTTGGGATGTTCAAAAGGGTGAGATTGTAGAAAATGATAAAGAAGAAAATCCAAATGTATTTATTGTAGATTTCTACCTATCTAATAATAAAAAGTCACATATTTATTATTTTTCCAAAGATCTTTCAGACGCTAACTTAAAAAATGATTCTAAATTTTTAGATTGGGTTTCTAAAAAAGGAACTACCATTTACACATTTAATAAAGCGGCATCTTATTTAATGCATTTAAACAGTTTTACAACTATTAGGAACTTTATAGTTGGGAATTCTAAATTTCACGTTCAAGATGATACTGGGATACCTTATAAATATTTTGTCGAATCAAATAGAATAGTTTCATTGTATGGTGATTATAATCGCTTGATTAATTTATTTCATTTTAACTTCCAGAAAGACTTAAAAAAAGCATACGATAGTTTAGGAGCCAAAAAATTATCTTTTTCATTAGGGTATAATTCTGCTCATGGAGAAAGCAATTTGCAAACAATTAGAAATTAAAATATTGATTTATTTAAAAAAATATCTTCTATTTATTTTAAGTATACTGATATCGTTTACATCTATTAGTCAGTCAGTTGTAAATCATAAAGACAACGAATTAATCAGTTTATTAAAAGGAAAAGACAAGTTAATTGATCTTGTTTTAGACAATCAAGACAAGTATCATTTGCAAATTAATTTCACAAAAGTTGATGCAAATAAAAACGAAATCACACTTCATGACTATTCCTTAAATAAGGATAAGCACTATTTTCATCCAGCAAGTTTAATTAAATTACCTATAGCTATTACGTCATTAGAGTTATTTAGTAAATTCGAAGAAGACTACGGAATAGACCTAAATACCTTTGTTCATAGCGAAACATGCTCTTGTGATTTCAACACAGATAAGTATGTAAACAATAAAATGCGCCCTAATTTGGATATTTTATTACGTGAGATGCTTATTATGAGTAATAATGATGCCTATAACTTCTTTTTTAACTTTTCTGGCCCTACTTATTTTAATCGTCGAATGAAAGAGCTTTCTTTAAACAATATTATTTTAAGAAACCGATTTTATGCTGGCTGTACATACCAAGGTGCCAATGAACACGGCGGGTTATATTTTCAAAAAGACAATTCAAGCAATAAATATAAAATAGGATGTATAAAGGATTCTTTGAAAACTATAGAGCAATCCCTTTATTTAAATTACCCAAACTCACGAAGTAGTAATGTCGTAAGTCTTTATTCTATTCATAGATTAATGATTCAATTATTTTACCCTCAATCATTTAATCCTGATTTTAAATTATTCCTGAGCAGCAAAAATTTAGATTTTCTAAAAACTACACTTTCCTCCTATCCAAATTCACTCCCAAATTATCAAAATATCCCAAGTCATTTTCATAAGTATTTAATGCCATCCGCATTTCTTAATAAGCAAAACAATAATATCAAAATCTATAGCAAAAATGGAAATGCTGGAGGTTATATTTCAGATGTAATGTTTCTTAACGATGAAGAGCATCATGTGAAATACTTTTTGTCAGTTTCAATGTTAAATTACAAGCAAAAAAGTTATTATAAACGCAGGGTAATTTATACGACTCCTGGAATTGATGTATTTAGAAAAATCAGTAATGTTTTATATGAATATGCAAAAAAATAAACCCACTAAATTATTTTTAATAATTTTTTTATTGAATGCTGTTGTTTCTAATAGCCAAAAAGCATATATACCACCTATCGTTGGCAGCAACAACGCAAGTTATGTAACCACTTCTTCTTATATGCCTTCTTCTTATGGATTGTCTTATGGTCCTAAAAACATAAATGACAATAGCCTTTTTACATGGTGGTCACCCACACCAAAAGACCGCGAAACTTGTTGGATTAAAATAAATTTTAATAGCGAAAGGCTAATTGACAATATTAAAATTCACGGAGGAGCACATTATCCCGATTTTTCGAATCTAGGCAATTTATACTTTTTAAATTTGAGATTGCGCACAGCGTATTTGACTTTTTCAAATGGATCTTCTGTAATGATTGATCTTGAAGATATAGATCAAATACAAACATTGTATTTTAATAGAATTTACACATCTTATGTGATCATAAGACCCATGAGCTATTATCCATCTTATAAATGGAATGACCCATGTATTTCTTATGTTAAATTTGGAAATTAGTTATTATGTTGCTAGCATTTGTTTTGACTTTATTTTCAAATTCAATTACAGACACCACAATCAATAAGTATTATAATAAATTACTGGTGCCTGTTACGATAAAATATGCAGAGAAGCCAGTTTATAATCTTTTAGTACTACCTGGGTATAATTTTTCCGACTTAGAATGGTGTACAAAAACAACTTTATGTCAAAAAGCCGCCAAACTTGGATTTAATCTGATTTTTGTAGAGGTAAAAAAAAGTGTTTATTTAAAAGAAAATTTACCACAAACTAGTGCGTTACTTAGAAAATACCCAACACGCACTTGGATCATCGATAGTGTTTATAAGCCGCTACTAAAGTCAGGCATTTTATCTTCTAAAAACAAGAATTATGTATTAGGGCTTTCCACTGGTGGTAGGGGCGCAGCAATTTTGTTGTTGGAGAATCCGCTCATATTTGCTGGCGCTGCTTGCTTGTCGGGCGATTTTGACCCAACGCTCCAAAAAAATGATAATCTTATGATCAATGCACTCGGTGCTTATGAAAAATATTCTTTATTCTGGAAAGGAGATAACAATATAGTTAATCGGGCTAAAGAATTTCAGCGGCCATTATACATTGCGCACGGAAAAAAGGACCCAATTGTTCCAATTAAGCATTCAATGTCATTAGTGGAAAGCTTACGGAAAGAAAATCCCAATTTACATGTAAAGTATAATTTTTCCGAAAATGCAAAACATGATTACCATTTTTGGAATTCAGAAGTTGATCATGTTTTGGCTTTTTTTAGGAACTTAACAACAAAATAATTAATTACTTTTTACTGTTAAGTTTAGCATATTCAATCTAGGTCTTTTAAAAGCAGTATCTATTTTTTCCATTTTTATTCGATATTTTGCTTTGTTTGTTAAAAAATAACAAATAGAATCAACCCATTTTTTAGAACCACTTGTGCTAGGATGTCTTCCGTCTGTTCCTCTTTCTAGAATCAAATTTCCAGATAAGAAAAACGCACCACTATCAATATTTTCTTGATAAACCTGATTGATTCCATTGTCTTTTACCCAGTTAGCAGGTCCAACCCAAGTGTAAGGTATATCTTTAAATTCCTCGAGGATTTTTTGAATAGAAGTTTTTGTGTTATCAAAGTATTTTTGAAATACCTGATTAAGACCAATTACAAAAATGATATATTCTGGCTTAAATCTTTGAATATTGTTTTTTAGTGTGTCCGTATTTGCATACGTATTATCTGAAGCGCTGTTCCAAATGATTGTTCTGCATAAATTATGTCCATTAAGCACAGCATATTTTTGTATTTCATACACTATAGAACCAGCTTCTGAATCTCCTGCTAGTAAAATTCTTTTGTTTTGTAAAATTTCAATTTCTTTTTTTACTGGAGCTATAATTCTTTTCTTAATTGGAGGGCTAGGTTTTTTTTCTCTGATTTCCAATTCAGCGCTCTTTTTTAATGTGTAGTTCAACAGCGTGATCTTAAAATCTGAATTTTCATAAATAAATAATAGTCCAATAATAAACACGAGCATTAAGCCAAATAAAAATGTGTTTTTTCTTGACATGTTCATAACTAATTTTTAATTAAAGCTTTGATTAATAACTGAGCTTGTAACTCATATCCTGCTTTCGTATAGTGTAATTTGTCAGTTGCTGCCAGCTTTAATGTAAGCCATTCATGGATTGAATTTTTCCCACCCATAATGGATCTTAAATCCCAATATGCGACATTAGGATGCTTTTCAGCTATTATTGAAAACACTTCTTGGATTTTTTCTATACTTACTGGTTCTCTATTTTTTGATCTTGAATCAGGAGGAGATGTTAATAGTATTGATACGTTTGGTTGTTTTTTTACAATGCTGTCTATGAAAGATTCAAGTTTGGATTTGTATTTAACAGAATCGAATGATTTATTATAAGCATCATTTGATCCGAAAGAAAGTATAATAAGATCTGGTTGATAAATATTTATATCATTTAACAACAGCGAATTATTATTTGTTATTGAATATAAACTTGATCCGCCAACACCTAAACTGCTATAGACAACCCCTTTATTATTTGTATTTTCCAAATAAATACCGAGTAAATTAAATAAGCTTGAACTGTCTCTTTTCTCAACACTTAATTTTAGCTTATTATAATTATTATTGAAACTAAATTCTGTGACTCTTTCATTTTTTGTGTAGTAAATAGTATTTGCTCTTTGGTTGGTCATTGTATCAACCTTGACCGTATATTTATTGGTGGTATCAGATACGGTTAAAGTCATATTTATTAAAGAATCTGTCTGGTATAATATTTTTAATTTATTAAAATAGAGAAAATTAGCTGGTAGGTTTTTAAGTGAAAATTCTATTTCTGTTTTTGTATCAAGAAATTGTATGGATTGCCCAGAAATCCCGTTTAAATAATTCTTTTCAGTTTGTAAATTATTTGCAAAACTTGTTTTTCCACTGATTAATTTACTTGTAGTATAAAATGTATTGAATCTTCCTATTTGATTTGGAAATGACCATCCATATGATTTAACAGTAAAGGCACTATCAAATAATCTTCGAATTTCATTTGAAAAGTTGCCTATCATTATGTGCGAATCCCCTAAATGTAAAATTTTAGTTTCATTTTTATTTTCTTGAATTTTTTTATAAAAGCCATACAAATGAGCTTCATATTGAATTTTATTTTTTTCTATATCAAATGGCTGGGCATCAATTTGTAAAAAAAAACTTGCTAAAACATATATTAAAACTAATTTTTTATAATTCATTTTTTAAAATTGAAAATAGATGAATGGCTCGACTATATTGTCTTTGACTTGAATGATTATTTGAAAAAAGATAATGATAAAAACAAGGGTAACGTAAATAGGCACTTTATTATAAAATCTGATAATTATTTCCTTAAAATAATTGATAAAAAATATGATGATACTTGAAATAACTAAAAATAAAATAACTTCTTTTCTAGCTAAATAAAAGCCTACTATTTGCGTATAGTCTGTATGAAAAAATATTTTGTTTAATGACTCAATCGCAGTTGTGGTGTCTGTTGATCTAAAAAATATCCACAGTAAACTTATGTAATTAAAAGTTATAAAAATATTGACTGCTCTATTTGAAAAAAACTTAACAAATTTATATTTACCAATTAGCTTATGCACCATCAAGCCAATTCCATGGAGTATACCCCAAATTATAAATGTCCATTTTGCACCGTGCCAAAAACCGCCAACCGTCATTGTTATTAAGAGAAAAAGGTAGGTTTTGAAAACACCTTTTCTGTTTCCTCCCATTGGGATATATAAATAATCCCTTAGCCATGAACTTAGTGACATATGCCATTTTCTCCAAAAGCTAGTTATATTTTCAGCCAAATAAGGATGATCAAAATTCTCTTTTAATTTATATCCTAATATTAATGCAATACCAATTGCGATATCTGAGTATCCCGAAAAATCAAAGTATATTTGAAATGAATAAACATACATTGAAATTAAATTTTCTAACCCAGAGTAATTGCTAGGATCTGAATGTACGATGTCTACATATTTTGCTAGATAATCTGCTATCAATAATTTTTTACCCAAGCCCAATACAATTCTAAATAAGCTTTCTTTGAAAACATCTTTGTCTATTTGTAATGGGGAATCAATTTGATATATAAAATCTCTAGCCCTTACAATTGGCCCCGCTACTAAGTGCGGAAAGAAAGTCATATAAAAAACATAGTCAATAAACTTTTTTGTAGAATCAATTTGTTTATTGTAGACATCTATAATGTAGCTAATGGATTGAAATGTATAAAATGATATCCCTATTGGCAAAAACAATTTCGGAATGTCAATATTTCCTTCGAATATGGCATTAAAATTAATAATAAAAAATCCTGCATATTTAAAATATAATAAGAAGCTGAGACTTAATATAATCGATATAGATAATAATAACTTTTTATATAATGTATTGGTAATCTTTTCAATAAGTATTGCGACGTTGTAATCAACGATAATCATTGAAATAAAAATAATTAAATATGGGCCACTCGATTTGTAATAAAAAAACAGGCTAAATAAAATTAGAAATAGCTTTTTAACAACTGGCTTATCCAGCAAAAGAGAATAAATCATTAAAAAAATACCAAGTGCTCCAAGAAATGATAAGTTGGTAAAAAACCAAGGTTTATCAAACGAATATTTAAAAATATTTTCCATAAGAACTTCCTAAATTATTGTATCCAACACATTATTATAATCAATAATATTTTTATTCTATAAAAATACTCAAAAACATAGTACTTAATTCACATATGTAAAAAATTTAATTTAATTTTACTTCGATTTCTATTTCATGTTAATTTATATATTCTAAGCCCATCTTAATATATAATAGACTTTAATCAATCTTATAAATTATGTTCAAACAATCAAAATGGCTATTATTTGCTTTAGTGATTATTGGAGCTGTAATCTCATTTTTTATTTTTAATTCTGCTGCTGTTAAAAATAAAGCTGTAATTGACAAAAAGGAAGTAAATAAGATTAACCCTAAGAATCTTGATTCTTTAACGATAGAAGAAATTCGTGCGCGATATATAAACAATCCTTGCTATTTGGCTTTACTTAAAGATCCAAATATGTGGGAAAAAGGTACCAGGCCGGGATTTGATTACAAAGATTTAATAAACGATTCTTTACCGTCAAATAATCCCTATAAAAACAGATTTATTGTAGGCGATTTTAACTCGACTCCAATAGACGGTAAAAAAACGGGTATATATGAAATTTATCCTAGTTTGACATCTCTTTCAGAATTCAAGTCTTATCCTAAAGAACTTTTAGAAAAGTTAGATACAATCGTTTATTCGGAAAAGAATTTAAATTCTGTTTATGCTGAAATAAAAACAAAATATGGCGCAAAGGGCGAACGTTTGATAAACTTTATTGAAAAGGTTTGGAAGTATAAAATTATTCCGATTTCTAGAGAATATTCAATTAATGGAGATAAAGTATATGCGGCAGGACAGGTATTGGTATTATGCGAGGCTTGCGATGATACTTTAAAATTAGTAGGAAAATTTGCAACTTCAGCAAAAAGACAAGATTTCATGATTAGGACCGATGCTAATGGTAATAAATATAAATCAACTATTGAATATGCTCCCATTGGAAATCGAAGAGGTTATTATGCGGGTCTAAATAGAATAACTAGCAAAAACTGGGAAACAGAACGTACTTATGATTCACTAGACATTGAACGTGACAAAGAGGTAGGCGGAGGAAATAATAGAATTACTATTTATGATCGAAAAGTAGAATTACCGAATTTTTTATTGATGCAGCCAGATAAGTCTTATCCCAAATCAATGCGACAAAATGGTATACATGAAATAGCATTAAATTACCTACCTCGTGGCATGCTGGGTACCCCTAATAGTATTGGATGTTTAAGGGTTTCAGACTTTGGCTCTAAATTTTTTCGTTGGTGGGTGCCACAAAATGCTAAGTTGTTTATTGCATATAACGATAGCTTATATTTAAAAAAGCATGAATCCAATCCAATTGCTTATTTGCCATTTAAAAATCAAACAGAAGGGGATAAATTTAGAAAATGGATAAATACCAATTATCCTGATTTTGCCAAAAGGTTTGATATAAGTATTGATGGCGATTATAAAAATGGTTTTATTATTGACGGATATTACTTTTTTAAAAAAGAGTATGATAATTATTTAAGTAAAAATCAGCACTAATGTCTAAAAAAGTATTTTATATCATTTCTTTTTCTATACTGTATTTTCTATCAACAATTAAAGAAAGTAATGCGCTAGATCATAGCCATACTTTTTTTAGTTTTAATAAGGATACTGTAATCAATTTAATTACAAAAGACACAATATTTGAAGAGACATTTCCAAAAGATTCAATAATCAAGAAAAACCTCAATTCTTTCAAAAAAAATTGGGTTACAACTGAACCGCTTGATAGTGATAGTGCAGCATTAATTTCAGAAAAATTACTTTCCGAAAATCCAATATTTTTAGAATACTGGGATAACACCCAAGTATTTACTTATGAAAATGTTACCTATGCGGATTTACCAACAAAAATTGAAATTCCCCTGGTTCAAAAAGGCGAAAAATTTCAAATGACTTGGTATGGAAATTTAAATTTTAAATATGGATGGAGATGGGGTAGGATGCATAGAGGGCTGGATTTATTTTTAAGAACAGGTGATTCAGTTGTATCTGCATTTAATGGTGTAGTTCGATATGCTAGATTTAATTCGTCAGGTTTTGGTAACTGTGTGGTTGTTAGACATCTTAATGGCTTAGAAACCGTTTATGGTCATTTAAGTAAAATTAGTGTCTCTGAAGATCAGTATGTACAGGCTGGTGAATTAGTAGGCCTAGGAGGAACAACTGGCCGATCAAATGGACCACATTTGCATTTTGAAACCCGCTACAAAGATTTTTCAATTGATCCAGAAACATATGCCGACGTTAAAAATAGTGCGTTACTATCAGATCTATTTATATTAGAGAAGAGTTCCCTGCAAGCTATAAGATATCCGACAGGCGCAGTAAGTAAAAAGAAGACTAAGTATTCAAAAAAATATTCGAAAAAGCGACCTGTAAAAAAGCGTACATATAAAAAAGCGCCAACTAAAAAGTCAATTAAAGGAAAGCCGAAAAGCAAAAAGAAGACAGTAACATCGAAGAAACCAACTAAAAAAACCAGCAAAAAAGCGCCCACTAAAAAAACAGTTGGGAGTAATAAAAAAACCAATAAAAAAAAGAAAAAATAAATGAAAAACATAGTTAAAATATTCTTGATCATTGCATTATTTTATTCGTGTAAAGAAAAAAATAATAAAATCTCGACAGAACAGAATGTATCAAAAGTAAAGATTAATTATACGGTAGATTCGGTATATAATAATTATGCACAAAGAGTTGCAGCAAAAGATACTACACCGTTTAATGATATAGACCAATCGTCTCTAGTGTCATTTTATCAAGTTCAAAATGATAAAATCAAACCAATTATTGAAAACAGGTTAAGTCTTATTACAAACTGGAATCAAGAAATTATGAAGCGTAATAAAGTTTCGGATTCTAGCTTTGTATTTTATCCATTTTCTGGTGCTGATTTTATTCATGCTTATTATTTATATCCTAATGCTTCTGAATATTTTATGTCAGCCATTGAAAACATTGGCGATATCGTGGATGTTTCAAAACTAAATAAAGTTGAATTTTTCGAATATGTAAAAGATTTTGATACAGTAATGAGAGATATATATATGCGAAGTTATTTTATCACCAAGAATATGGAAGATGATTTCAGTAAGAAAACAAAGATTAATGGAGTATTGCCAATTTTACTTTGGTCTGCTGCAATGACCAATCATGATATCATACATGTTAAATATTTTATTGTAGATACTAACTTTGAAAAAAAGTATGTTGATATTTCAGCTAAAGCTAAAAATAAGTTAAGCGTTGAGATAAAGCTATTTGATAAAACAAATAATCGATTCCAATTATTAAACTATTATTCTGCAGATTTATCTAATAGAGGATTAAGAAAATCTTCTAAGTCTATAAGTTTTTTGAAGGATTATGTATCTAATGCCTCTAATGGATTTGTTAAATCAGCTTCTTATCTAATGCATTATGATTCTACCTTCAGCACGATTCAACAGCTTGTTTTAAATAAAAACAAGTATTTTGTGCAAGACGATACTGGTGTTCCATTCAAGAAGTTTGATTTATCTAAATGGAATATTGAATTGTATGGTATTTATGAAAAGCCTATTAAGGATTTTTCTGAATCATTATATCAAAAACAATTGGATGATGCCTATAAAAATAGTGCCTATTATAAAGGGGGACTTAAATTTTCATTAGGGTATCATTGGAGCTCTAAAAACCAAAATCAATTAGTAGCAATCAAAAAATAATATCATGAAACAAAGCATTATTGTCTTGATTTTCGCATTATTGTTGATACCAAAATTGAATTTTTCTCAGATTTCGCCTGCTGTTAAAGAGCGTGTTCAAAAGATTTATGACCTGATTAAGAATGAAAAAATTCAATATCCGGAATTTGTTATTGCACAATCAATTGTTGAAACTGGCTGGATGAAGTGTAAAAATTGTTGCTATGATTTTCATAATCTTTTTGGCTTTATAGGTGCTGGTAATAAATGTTTAAAATTCCAATCTGATTATGAATCCATTCAGTATTATAAAAGGTGGCAAGATGCTAGAATAGAGAAATGGCGAGCCAAATTCCCCAATCAAGATTATTATCATTTCTTAAAGTATGTCAAGTACGCTACTGGCGATACTTACAATCGCCATTTGAAGCAATATGTAACTTGGGTTAACAAGAATTTAGCCCTTTAATTAGTAGACCTTAATTCATGTTTCTTAAGATCTCTACAAATCTTTTGTGTGAATAGATGTAATCGTTGTACCTATTTCCTAAAATAATAATAACAGCATTTTTCTCAATTAATCTTATTAACGCTGTATTATTTCCATGCCACCAACCATTATGGTAAATTATCTTTTCTTGATTTTCAGGAAACACTAGTCGCCAGCCATATCCATATGTCTTGTTTTCTTTAGTCAATATACTTTTAGGTTCATATGCATAACTTGTTGTTTCTTTTTTTAGAAATGCAGTAGACTTTAAAATGTTATCCCACAGGTATAAATCTATGGCTGTGCTATAAATATTTTTGTCGCCATATATTAAATCAAATTTTTCAATTCCCCATATTTCATTATTTTCTTTATAAGATGGGATATATTTTTCTATATTATTTTTATTAAATACAAATGTGTTGTTTAAACCATATTTATCAAATATGTATTTTTTCAAAACCGATGGATAATCCATATTTGTTATTCTTTCAATAATGATAGCTAGAATAACATAATTAGTATTACAGTATATAAATTCTTTTTTGGAATTGGATACAGGACTTGGTGAATAATTAATTATGTATTGTAAAATGTCTTCATTCGTGAAATAATTTAATTCGACTTCAGATAATTTATGGAGATCAGTATTACTTGACTTCTTAATAAATTCTCTTTTTTCCATAGTAATAAAATTCGCATAATCTGGTAAAACACTTGTGTGTGATAGTAATTCACTAACTGTTACATTTTTATATGGAAATAACGGCAAATATTTAATCACTAGATCATTGAAATCTAATTTTTTTTCTTCAAATAATTTCATGCACATCATGCCTGTAAAGGTCTTCGAAACAGATGCAAGATGAAAAGGGGTTGTCCTATTAATTTTTATCGAGTCTTTAAAATTAGTAAAGCCAATGGAACTGTCTAAAATAACATAATCGTCTTTTGCAATTAAAATTTGACCATTGAATTTGTGTTTAATCAGAATGCTATCAAAGGCTTTTAAGACTTTCTTGTTTAAAACTGAGTCAATTTTTTTAACCGGGATAAATGGCTTCTTTTTTTCTATTTTTTTTATCTCTTGCTCTTTTTTCGGAGTGCAAAATGTGATAAATAATAGTAGTGAAATAAATATTTTCATCTATTCTAAGTTGAGTATTAAATACTTTTGACTAAATTATAGAATTATTTATATTTAAATAATATATTATATCAAATATTATGAAACGATTCTTATCTTTTTTCTTCTTTATTCATTTCTTTACTTCTCCTTTTGTTAATGCTCAATTCATTCAAAAGAATATAAAATCCCTTCCTATTGGTGTTTTTGATTCCGGTACTGGCGGATTAACAGTGCTTGAAGCTTTATTGACACTGGATGCGTTTAATAATGAAACCGGAAAACCAGGCTCTGATGGAAAACTTGACTTTTCAAAAGAATACTTTCAATACTTAGCAGATCAAGCTAATATGCCTTATGGTAATTATGCTGCCGCTAATAAAACTGATTTATTAAAAGAGCATATTCAAAAAAACATGCAATTTTTTTTAAAGGAGGCCTCAATTAAACCTCCAGTTAAAATGATTGTTTTGGCATGTAATACAGCCACTGCTTATGCGCTTACGGATATCAAAAATCAGTTTAAACAGCAATCAATTGAAGTGCCCGTTATTGGAGTGATAGATGCTGGTTCTAAAGCCGCACTTACCTATCAACAAAAAAATGGAGATGGTACAATTGGTGTTTTTGCTACTGCGGGTACGGTTGCTTCAAATGGCTATCCAAGAACACTAGAAGCTATGGCTAAAGAATTAAAACTACCTGCACTATCTATAGTAAGCCAGGGTGGATATGGCTTAGCAGAAAGTATTGATCAGGATTGGAGTTACTATATCGATACTTTAACCAAGGCCCGAGCTTCCTATAAAGGGCCTTCCTTAAAAAACAATAACTACACCATAGATACGACATTATTAGGTGCATATCGTTTTGATACTTCTAAAAATAAGCTCTTGTGCGAATACGATGACAAAGGAAGTTGTTTAGATATGCAATTAAACGATCCTTCAAATTATGTTAGGTACCATCTGGTAAGTTTATTGGAAAAAATGATTGCAAATAAGATCACAAAACCAATGAACACGCTTATTTTAGGTTGCACTCATTATCCTTATCTAAAAGATACAATTGCATCAGTGCTAAATGAATTATATCATTTCAAAAATAAAAATGAATATCGATACAGAAGTTATCTTGTTGAAAAAGTAGAACTCATCGACCCTTCTATTGAAACTGCTAAAGAAGCTTATTTAGTATTGCAAAAGCAAACGCTTGCAAATAATATAAGTACAAAACGAAATCTATTTTATATTACTATCCCAAATACCAATACACCTAAAAATGCATTACAGCCAGATGGTTGGTTTACTTACGACTATAAATACGGAAGAGTAGCAGGCGCTAATACTACATATGTAGAGTATGTTCCTTTTGATGCTAAAAATATTTCAGAAGCAACTTATAACCGGTTTAAACAGGTATTGCCAAAATCTTATGCCGAAATTGTGAAGTCTAAGCTTAAATAAATTACTTTTTAAGTACCAGCACTATAATTTCTTTAGTTGTATCGTTTTCATGGATACTATAATTTTTGCTGCTATTAATATATCTTGAAATCCGCTCTAAAAAAGGGTTTGAAGTTATTCTGTTGGGCGTGGCTAATAAAATGGTGCTTCCTTTATTGATGAATGTAACAATCAAAAAAAACAATTGATGGTGTGCAGCAGGTTCGTAATTGGTATCACTTAGTAAAATGGTATCTGCAATCATATCTTCAGAAATTGTATTCCAATTAATACATGCAGCGTTTACATTATTAAGTTTTAGATGTTCAATATTTTTTTGCAATAACAAAACTGCATCTGGTGCATAATCACTAATTGTTATTTTTTTTGTTTTTGAAGCAACACAAAAGGATGGCATACCAATACCTGCACCAATTTCTAGGACTATTTTATCTTGTATCCACGCTGGTTCTTCTTGTAAAAATTGAGTCATCGCCTGAGCCGATCCCCATATTTTAGCCCAATACGGAAAAATGGTTGCAGGATTAGTGGCAACTAATTTTTGATACGTAGATTGAACAAGCGTCGGGTCAGGAACATACAGCGATAAACCATTACTTAGCGTAACTAATTGAAGTGGATACACTTTATTGATTAGCAATTAATGTTTCATACAAAGCGGTTACTGTTTTTTTAATAACATTATTGTATCCACCTGTTTCAGCTGGGTGGCAGCCATTACTAATTACAACAATACCAAACTTTTCTTGTGGATTAAAAAACATTGCACTAAAAAGCCCATACGCAAAGCCAGTATGTCCAATCATTTCCTTTCCGTCAATTATTTTACCTGGTGCTTCTAGTGCAAAACCATAAGGCTCAATGCTTGTAACAGCGGTTTGCATTAATTTAGAACTCTTTTTTGAAATGATTCTAACCCCATTGTATTTTCCATAATTGGCATGCATCATCATATAAGTAGCTAAATCTTTTGCAGATATTTTCATGCCTCCTGTTGGCGAAAATATGGGTGTGCTGTAACCCATTTGATAAGCAGCAAACTCTGTGGTTCTTGGATTATATGCATTTGGAGATGCTACAAATTTTGCTGCATCTGGTTGATATTCATAAATAGTTGCAAATTTAGACTTGTCTAATCCGTTCACATAAAATCCTCCATAGAGTTGTAAAGGATTCAAAATGTGATTTTGTATGTAGGCATCAAATCTTTCACCACTAACTCTTTCAATGATAGTACCAATCATATTAAAGTTAAGGTTACTATACATATAGTTTTTTCCTGGCTGGTAATCATTGTAACATTTTTCCCAATTAGCAGATTTTGCAGGATTGATTGAATCGAGTGTAAAATAGCCTTGATCATCATTGATTGATGAAAGATGCGACAGCATTAGCCTCAACGTAATCACTGTTTCTGGAAATTTAGGATTCCGAACTTTAAAGCCTAATAGATCGCTAATATCTTGATCCAATGAAAGTTTTTTAGCTTCTACTAATTGCATAATTGCTGTTGCAGAGAATGATTTAGAAATAGATGCAATTCTAAAAATATTGTCGTTGGTAAGTGGTGTATTGGTTTCTGCGTTTTTTAGTCCAAATGATTGCGTATAAATAAATTTGTTATTTTTTATTACGGCTACAGATAAACCCATTACTGGATTTTCTTTCATTATCTTTTGAATGGCTGCGTCTGCTTTACTTTCTTGTGCAATACTTAGGATTGGAAATAATAACGCAAATAGAGCGGTACTTTTTATCATCCATTGAATCATTTTTTTCATCTAAAAAAGTATTAATTTTAAATCAATAATTGTTGTTGCGAATTAAGAATTAAATATAATGCAAATGTTTAGGAGTTCAAATAAATGGCTATTTGCAGCAACGGGAATTGGCATTTTTTATGCGCTAACATTGTCTGTTTTTGCTGGTGATGTCTTCAAGAACAATCAAACTTTAAATCAAGCTATCCTGGACCTACTACTGCATTTAATTCCCACAGCAATTGCCCTTATTTTGACTGTTATTGCCCATCGGTTTCCATTGGCTGGAGCCATTATTTTCGCTGTTATTGCCATCATATACATCATTACGGGTTGGGCTAATTTACACTGGTCCGCTCATGTACTGGTCGCTGGTCCACTTTTGCTTATGAGTATATTATATGTAATCGCTTATAAATCAGATAAATAGAAAAAAGTTCTTCGTATTTTAACTATTAATCGTAATATTGCGATTAATATGGGAGCTAGTAAAATCATTGATTATTCAGAAGCCGAGGTGCAAATAGCAAAATTTGCAAAAGCATTATCACATCCTGCTCGAGTTGCGATCTTGCAATTATTAATTCAAAAGCAGTCTTGTATTTGTGGTGATATTGTGGATGAACTCCCAATTGCGCAATCTACCGTATCACAACATTTGAAAGAATTAAAACAAGCTGGCCTCATAAAAGGAAATATAGATGGCGCTTCTATATGTTATTGTGTTGATACAGAAGTATTACAAACAGCAAACCAAATTTTAAATAAAGTATTAGCCGTATCTATTGAGTCTCCAACAACTTGTTGTTAAACTAAAAAATATAAAAATGCAAACAGACGAACAACTTAAAGAAATTGTAAAAAATAAATACAGTGAAATAGCATTACAAGACAAAGAAACAAATATGTCTTCTTGTTGCGGTGCTGGCGGCTGTTCTACCGAAGTGTATAATATTATGTCTGAAGATTATACCACACTTGGAGGGTATACTGCAGATGCTGATTTGGGTTTAGGTTGTGGACTTCCTACACAATTTGCGCGCATTAAAAAAGGTGACCTTGTTATTGATTTAGGTAGTGGCGCTGGTAACGATTGTTTTATTGCTAGGCATGAAACGGGTGAAAAAGGTAAGGTTATTGGGATAGATTTTACACCAGCCATGATTGATAAGGCGCGTGCCAACGCAGAAGCACGCGGATTTAACAATGTAGAATTTAGACAAGGTGATATTGAAAATATGCCCATTACTTCTAATGTAGCAGATGTTATTGTAAGCAACTGCGTATTAAATTTAGTGCCCAACAAGCATGGTGTATTTACAGAAATGTACCGGGTATTAAAACCGGGTGGCCATTTTAGTATTAGTGATGTAGTGCTTGTAGGTGCATTGCCCGAAGGTTTACGTAAAGACGCTGAAATGTATGCTGGATGTGTATCTGGGGCCATTCAAAAAAATGTATACATGGAATTAATTGATGCTACTGGTTTTGAAAATGTAACTATACAAAAAGAAAAAGCCATTGTAATTCCTGATGATATTTTAGTGAACTATTTATCTGCTGCTGAAATAGCTGCATTTAAGTCAGGTAGTACGGGCATTATGAGTATTACTGTATTTGCACAAAAACCATTAGAAAATAAAACAGCTTGTGTGCCAGGTGGCGGCTGTTGTTAATAATTACATAGATGAAAAATATTTTAGTACTCTGTACCGGCAATAGTTGTCGCAGTCAAATAGCACATGGATATTTGAAAACCTTTGCAGCAGATAAAGCAAATGTTTATAGTGCGGGCGTAGAAACGCATGGTGTAAATCCTAAGGCAATTGCAACAATGCTAGAAGATGGCATTGATATTTCAAACCACACTTCTAATAATGTATTAGAATATACAGGTATTGATTTTGATTTTGTAATTACGGTTTGCGATCACGCTAAAGAAGTATGTCCGTATTATCCAAGCAATGCTCAAAAATTTCATTATAATTTTCCAGACCCTGCAAAAGCGGTTGGCACCGAAGAAGAAATTAATAGATCTTTTGCAGAAGTGCGCGAGATGATTAAAAAATACTGTTTACAATTTGTAAAAGAAAACATATGAGTGGTCTTACAGCATTAGTTATTGGAGCTACAGGTGCCACAGGCACCGAACTTGTACAGCAATTAATCGATGATAACAGGTATACTACTGTTGTTGTGTTTTCTAGAAGACCCTTATTGGTTACTCATGCTAGCCTAACAACACATATTGTTGATTTTGACAATCCGCAAGCCTGGGCGCATTTAGTAAAAGGTGATGTGCTATTTTCGGCACTAGCTACTACCCTCAAGCAGGCGGGAAGCCAAAAAGAACAATACAAAATTGATTATACCTATCAATACCAAACGGCTGCAATAGCTGCGGCTAACGGTGTAGCAAAGTATGTGTTGGTATCAGCTATGGGTGCCAATGCAAAATCTTGGTTATTTTACCCACGCATTAAAGGCGAGCTTGATAACGCTGCCCGGGGATTACCTTTTAAGCAGATTCATATATTTAGACCCGGTTTTTTGCTAAGGCAGCCAGATAAAATACGGCCTATGGAAAAACTAGGTATTGCCATTATTCAGTTCTTTAATAATTTCGGTTTATTTAAAAGCCAAAGGCCTCTTCCGGTTGAGCTACTAGCGCAAAAAATGCGTTCCGTATTATTACATCCTGACGCCCAACAATTTCAAATTTATTCTTTGGATTCGATATTTGATTTGTAGTATCTTACAATTTCAAATACCTTCTGTTATGAAAAAATTCGTTTCGGTTATTGCCATCCTTCTATTATTTATTGGTAGCAGTATTGCGCAAGTATTATCACCGGTTGTTACAAGATCTAAAAATTTAGATCCTGTTAAACTTGCACAGATTGATACCTTACTTAACGAGTATGTTAAAAATAATTGGTTGGCAGGCGCTTCAACTATTATTGTTAAAGACAATCAAGTCGTGTATTACAAAGGCCATGGTTTTGCAGATAGGGCCTCTAAAAAACGAATGGACCCAAATTCTATTTTTAGAATCATGAGTCAAACCAAAGCGATTACTAGTTTGGCGGTATTACAGTTATTTGAAAATGGTAAACTCAATTTAGATCAAGCCGTAGGCGACTTTATTCCAACATTTAATAAGCAATCGGTACTAAAAGATTTTAATGTTGGAATAAAGTC
>ENA-OUVC01000215-OUVC01000215.1-marine-metagenome-genome-assembly--contig:-NODE-215-length-41051-cov-4.901596_pt1 | contig 41051 bp, 40 predicted proteins | sample MGYA00248622_ERZ508571 | MGnify/ENA primary metagenome ERZ508571 (study PRJEB26236, sample SAMN06267175) | marine metagenome | isolation source: Columbia River Estuary | place: USA:Columbia River Estuary... | reverse complement strand
CGGCGTTTATCTATCGATAGCTTGAACTGGCCTAGTGCTGCAATGCTTTAACGATGTCTTCGCACATCTTCTTCGCATCGGCGAGAAGCATCATCGTTTGATCCATGTAGAACACGTCATTGTCGACACCAGCATAGCCAACGCCGCCCATGGAACGCTTTACAAAGAACACAGTCTTTGCCTTGTCCACGTCGAACACTGGCATCCCATAAATGGGCGAAGTCTTGTCGGTTTTCGCCGCAGGGTTCACAACATCGTTAGCGCCAATGATGAAGGCGACATCAGCTTGCGCAAATTCGCTGTTGATATCCTCAAGTTCAAACACTTCATCATAAGGCACAGAGGCCTCAGCCAACAGAACGTTCATGTGACCGGGCATACGTCCCGCAACAGGGTGGATGGCATATTTTACGCTTACACCTTGCTTTTTCAAGACATCGGCCATTTCGCGTAAAATGTGCTGCGCCTGCGCAACCGCCATGCCGTATCCGGGTACGATGATCACGCTTTCGGCCTGTTGCATCATATAGGCCGCGTCTTCCGCGGAGCCGCGCTTCCATGGGCGCTGTTCTTTGGCTGCGCCACCCGATACGGCCGCCTCAGCGCCAAAGCCGCCCGCGATAACACTGATGAAGCTGCGGTTCATGGCCTTGCACATAATGTAGGAAAGAATGGCGCCAGAAGAGCCCACAAGCGCGCCTGTGATAATCATAGCAGTATTATGGAGCGTAAAGCCCATGGCGGCAGCAGCCCAACCAGAATAGCTGTTTAGCATAGAAACGACGACTGGCATGTCCGCGCCGCCGATGGGGATAATCAGCAAGAAGCCAATAAGGAACGCAAGCGCCGTAACGGTCCAGAAAATCCAAGGACTTTGGTCCACAGTGAAATAACCAATGAGACCAAGGATTGCCGCTAAAGTGCCTAAGTTGATGACATGGCGCAGCGGCAGCAGGATTGGTGCACCCGACATTTTGCCCGCCAGCTTAAGAAACGCGATAACAGAACCAGAGAAAGTGATTGCACCAATCGCGATACCCAAGCCCATCTCAATGCGGCTGACAGGGTTGATGAGGCCGTCTTCGCCGAGAATTCCGAAGGCACCGGGGTTAAGAAAGGCGGCTGCAGCCACAAGCACTGCGGCCATGCCGACGAGCGAGTGGAACGCCGCGACAAGCTGCGGCATGTCGGTCATGGCAATCTTACGCGCCGTTACCCAACCAATACCGCCGCCAATGGCGATAGCACCAATGATCTCAGGCAGCGATGCAACTTCATGCGTAACCAAGGTTGTGACCACGGCGATCAACATACCGGCCATGCCATAGCGGTTACCGCTCTGTGATGTGGCAGGCGAAGACAATCCACGCAGTGCCAAAATGAAGAATATGCCCGAAATCAAATAAGCGAGCATGACCCATGCGGAAGGAGCAGTATGTTCCAACTTAACGCTCCTTTTTCTTGTACATGGCAAGCATGCGTGCGGTAACCGCAAAGCCACCGAAGATATTGACGCTGGCCAATGCAACCGCAATCAGACCAAGCCATTTCGCAGTTGGCGAACCACCTGCCGCCGACGCAATCAACGCACCGACGATAATGACCGAAGAAATCGCGTTCGTGACCGCCATCAAAGGCGTGTGCAACGCAGGGGTGACAGACCAAACAACATAATAGCCCACAAAACAGGCCATCACGAAGATGGATAAGATTGAAATAAAGTCCATTATGCCCCCTTACGCCAACAGGCGATCATTCACGACCTTGCCATCTTTGGTCAGGCGAATTGCTGCGGTAATTTCATCTTCATCCGGCAACACAGGCTTGCCAGCTTCCTTGTCCCAAAATGCGGACAAGAAATTGAAAAGGTTGCGCGCAAAGAGCGCCGATGCGTCGGCCGCCAAATGCGCTGGCGTATTACTGTAGCCAACTATTTTGACACCATGTTTGATGACGATTTCATCAGCCTTGGAACCTTCCACATTGCCGCCCTGCGCAACAGCAAGGTCGAAAATGACCGAGCCAGGTTTCATGCTCGCGATTTGTGCGTCGGATACCAGACGCGGTGCCGGACGGCCCGGAATCAAGGCTGTGGTGATAACAATGTCTTGCTTGGCGATATGCGTGGAGACCAGTTCGGCTTGCGCCGCCTTATACTCGTCAGACATTTCAGTTGCATATCCGCCCGCGCCCTCGCCTTCGATACCGGCGACATTTTCAACGAAAATCGCCTTGGCACCCAAGGATTCAATTTGTTCCTTCGTTGCGGAACGGACGTCGGTTGCCGATACTTGCGCGCCTAAACGGCGTGCGGTTGCAATCGCCTGAAGCCCCGCAACGCCGACGCCCATGATAAACGCCTTGGCCGCGCTCACCGTACCAGCGGCCGTCATCATCATCGGGAAGGCACGGCCATAGACCGAAGCAGCCTCAATAACGGCTTTATAGCCGGAGAGGTTGGACTGCGACGACAATATGTCCATCGACTGGGCCCGTGTAATCCGCGGCATGAATTCCATTGCCAGCGCTTCCACGCCAGCTTTAGCATAGGCATCCACCCGCGCACGCTGTCCGAATGGATCAAGCCCTGCAACCAACCATGCACCGGACTTCATGCCGGTCAGCGCCTTCGGATCTGGCCCTTGTACGCCAAGGACAATGTCGGCGTCTTTTAGAACCGAAGCAAGACTACCGACTGAAGCGCCCGCAGTTTCATAATCGCTATCACCAATGGATGCCCCTGCGCCCGCGCCCTTCTCTATCGAAATAGTCGCCCCTAATGCGATGAATTTCTTCACAGTTTCAGGGGAAACAGAAACGCGGGTTTCGCCTTGGGCGGTCTCCTTCAGGACAGCGATTTTCACCATTTAAGCCGCGCGACTTGCGATGATTAGAACCACGATGGCGGTGACAACAGCCGCTGCTATTGTGCCCCATTTGAAAAGCGTGATGAAGCCCGCGTAGGTTTCTTTTGCGGGTCCTAGGTCATGATTGTTTGCCAAAACAGCCTCCGTACAAAAATATCTTCCAAGGGCTTTAACTGTTGATTTTCTAATGCTCAAGCGCGTTGAACAAAGAAAATGTCATCGCGCCCAAATCGGCACTTTAACTCGACAGATTTACAATTTTACACAGAGCCAACGACAATTGTCGTAAGGCTTCTCCAGCAAACTAGACATTCTTGCCCAATAGAGCCTGCGTGATCCAAAAGCCCACCAGCGAAGCCGAGCCTGTCAGGAATGTTCCCCAAATAATATCCAGGACGGTGACTTTGGTGCTCCACACTTTCAACGTGGCATAATTGGTCAAATCATAAGTCATATAGCAAAAGAAGCCCATCAACGCCCCCCAGATGAGCGCGGTTTGCCACTTGCCGGTCAGCAAAGCTGGCCCAACGGCGAAGATCATCATGCCCAAAATATACAGCAGATAGAAGATAATCGCCGGCCCCATACGAAAGCCGCCCTTCATCAACAATTCGCCGATTTCTGGCTGATATAGACGCGTGTACATGTTCCGTAACCAGACGCTATCAATGGCCGCAAACGCGACGCCTGTTGCAATGTACCCGATGATATATTTCATAAGCATGTCAGATCCCCCTCCATATTGGCCGGAGCCTGCCAAACGATGGGCGCAGGGTCAAGGTAATCAAGGCTATATAAGCTCTACCCCAACTGCATCGCGCAGGCCACGCCAGACCTGAATGGCCTGCACAGTTTCGGCGGCATCGTGGACGCGAACGATATGCGCGCCCTGCTCCACCGCTTTCATGGCAAGGAAGATTGAACCGCCAAGGCGACCTTTTGCATCTTCCGCATTCGATAGCGCACCAATCAGCCTTTTGCGGCTTGCGCCAAATAATAAGGCGCAACCCAGTCCATGATAGATTGCCAGATTGTTAATGATTGCCAGATTATCGGCGAGTGACTTTCCAAACCCGATACCCGGATCGACCAATATCTTATCTCGCGACATTCCGGCGGCCTCAACCTCGGAAACGCGCTGCTCAAGCCAGTCGAACACATCATAGACAACATCATCATAAATGCCGTCTTTATGCGGGTCAGCACCTTGGCTTGGGGCGTGCATGAGAACGACGGGAGCATTGCTATTGCGGGCAACCTTTAAGGCACGTTTGTCATATAACAGCGCCGAGATGTCATTGATCATCGTTGCGCCAGCTTGCAACGCGCCCTCCATCACCAAAGCCTTGCGCGTGTCGATAGAGATCGCTGCGCCCGCCTTCGCCAGCTTGCCGATCAGTGGCACAGCCCGATCTAGCTCCTCGCTTTCTCCAATAAGCGGCGCATTGAGCCGCGTAGATTCGCCGCCAACATCAATGATGCTCGCGCCAGCCCGCAACATGGCGACGGCTGTATCGGTCGCAATTTCTGGATCTAAATTCTTACCGCCATCTGAAAAACTATCTGGGGTAGCATTGATTATTGCCATGACCTGCGGCGCATCAAGACGAATGGTATGCGCACCCATTTGCAGTGCATTACGCGGGGTAATTATGCGTTGAAGTAACAACGCGCACCGTGCGCGTCCGATCTGCGGGAGTGCTGCTGCAAAAGCATCCCATTCCCGTACCGGCACCAAATGCCGCTGTGTCGATGTTACATCACGAGCGACATACTCAATGTGTGAGAACCACAGCATGGTTCCCGCCAATCGCAGACACTCACCTTCGTGCCGCTGAGGGTTTTCGACAAAACCAGTGGGACGAAGGTAGATTTTTGTCACGGCTCGGTTGCGAGTAAATAGGTTTGGCGCAGGTCATCAATCGGCTTCATCGCGCCGTCGGGCGCAGCATAATGCCAATAGGTCCAACCATTGCAGCTTGGCGCGTTTTGAATGGTCGAACCGACTTTATGGATCGAACCATCCACCACGCCGCACATGATCGAGCCATCGGCACGCACGGTGGCCTCAAACTGACGTTTGCGGTCATATAATTTCATGCCGGGGTTGAGATAACCCGCCTCAACCAATTGGCCAAAGGCAACCTTTGGCGCGGACTTGGGTGATTGCATGGTTTTGATGGCGCTTTCGTCCAAAGGCAATGCCGCCGCAATGCGCTCTTCGGCAACTTCGCAATAGACGGCTTCACGTTCGCAACCAATCCAGTCACGGCCAAGACGGCGAGCAACCGCGCCCGTCGTTCCCGTTCCGAAAAACGGATCAAGCACAACGTCACCTGGTTTCGTACAGGCCAGCAATATGCGATACAGCAACGCTTCCGGTTTTTGCGTCGGGTGCGCCTTCATGCCATTACGCTTCAACCGCTCCTGCCCGCCACAAATGGGGATTAACCAATCGGAACGCATTTGAAGCTCGTCATTCAACGTCTTCATCGCCCGATAGTTGAAGGTGTATTTCGACTTTTCGCTTTTCGATGCCCAGATCAGCGTCTCATGCGCATTGGTGAAACGTGTGCCCTTGAAATTGGGCATCGGGTTCGACTTGCGCCAGACGATGTCGTTGAGGATCCAATAGCCCGCATCCTGCACAGCCGTGCCGACGCGGAAAATATTGTGATAGCTGCCAATGACCCAAAGCGAGCCGTTGGGCTTCAAGATACGACGCGCCTCGGCCAGCCATTCGCGCGTAAATTTGTCATAAATGGCGAAACTTGCGAATTTGTCCCACTCATCGTCGACGGCATCAACCTTGCTATTGTCGGGACGCAACAAATCGCCGCCAAGCTGCAAATTATAGGGTGGATCAGCAAAGACCATGTCGATCGAGCAATCGGGCAATGAGCGCATCGCCTCAATGCAGTCCATCCGCAAAATCTGGTTGCGCGGCAGGTCGGATGCCGGCGTCAGCTTCGCTTTTGTAGCTGGTCTAATTTTTTCAATAACACCCATTGCCTGCTCCTTTTGGCGCTTACCAAGCTGCGATGAGTCAGCGCGGCCCTTGGGTCAAGGTCATTGATGCTTATGGAATCCAAGGTTTTGCGGGCGTAGAGCCATCATATAAGCGGAACGAAACGAGTCCGACACAAGATGTGGAGTCTTGCGAATCTTGGCAGACTCAACCCCTAGTGGTGTTACCCGAAGGACTCACTAAGCAAAAAAAGTTACAGCAAAAGCAGTTGGGCGACCGGGGCGAAGCTTTTCCGGTGCAAAGGCGTCGGACCATGGGCCTGCAGCGCAGCCATATGGTCGGGCGTGCCATAGCCTTTATTCTTTTCCCAACCATAATGTGGGTAATGTTGCGCCGCTGCATGCATCATCCGGTCGCGATGTTCTTTTGCGATGATTGAAGCCGCAGAAATGCAGGGTTCAATTGCATCACCCCCGACGATAGCTCGCGCTGGCCAGCGCCATTCGGGGCGTCGACCAGCTGGCGTCATATTTCCGTCGATCAACACGTCCATCGGCTCACTGCCAAGTTTTGCGGACAAGGCATCAACCGCCAAGGTCATGGCCAGCATTGTTGCGCCGAATATGTTTAGGCGGTCAATGTCTTCAACTTCGACCACGCCAACTGCCCATTGGCAGCGGCGCTTGATTATAGTCTCTAACTCCGCACGGCGCGCGGCGTTTAGTTTCTTGCTATCATCCAACCCCGATGGACGAGGCTTACTCAGCAGCACGGCGGCCGCGACCACCGGCCCTGCAAGCGGCCCACGTCCTGCCTCATCCACGCCGAAGATCATATCCGCCAATCAGGATAACGGCGGTTTTCGCCAGCATTATACAAGCACACAATATTCCCAGCGGGATCCAGCAAACGCGCTTCACGCCAACCCCAGCTTTCATCCTGCGGCAACTGTTCAAACGCAAAACCTTGGCTGGTTAGCTCTGTCACCCACGCATCTAGGCGCTTGCTTTCAAAATAAACTATAGTCGATGACGCTATGTTTTCACTGTGATGTATGGAAAAGGTGACGCCATTGGGTGCTTCAAATCGGGCGTAGCCACTGGACGGGCTATCGACGATCAACTCCAGCCCAAGCGCCTTATAAAAGTTTACGGACGGGGCATAATCGCGGCATCCAACGGTTACATGGTTGAGCGACGGGCCAGCGACCATCGCGTCCTCACGCACCAATTGATGCCCCATCGGGCCATGGCCTTGTCCAAACCCCGGCGCCTCGCGCAAGGCGAGCCGCACGAACAGGCGCGCGCGCTCTATCGCGGGCACAAGCTCCATCCCCTGCCCTAGTCCCGTTGCAATGGCCGAAGCCAATGTGCAGCCCGTGCCATGGGTGTTGCGCGTCTGTATCCGCGCATCGCTCCAGCTTTCGTTCTGCCCCGGCGCAAGATACAGCCTATCGATGATCTCATCACCGTCCGCGTGACCGCCCTTGATCAACAAAGGAAAGCTTCGGGCGAGCAATGCATCCTTACCGCCCAAAGCCTCCAATTCCGGCAAGTTAGGCGTAGTCAGCGTGGCAAGCCGCATCAGCCGCTCGAAAGCCGCTATGCTATCCGCATCCGCCAGAACCGCGCCGCTCGTCGCAACCATGACCGGGTCAAAGATGATCGGGCAGGATAACTCCGTCAAACAGTCAGCTACCGCATGCGCGGTGGCCGCATTGCCAATCATCCCGATTTTGACAGCATCGACGCCAATGTCGCTGACGACGGCACTAATCTGGTCAATCACCATCTGCGTTGGAACCAAGTGTACCGCATCAACGCCCAGCGTATTTTGCGCAGTAATCGCAGTCACCGCCGTCATGGCATGGCCACCTAGCATGGTCACCGTTTTGATATCCGCCTGTATCCCTGCGCCGCCACCGCTGTCGGAGCCAGCGATAATCAATATGCGGGCGGGCGCTTTGGACATTAAGATGCAGCGATCCTGACCGCGTCGCAAATGCTGTCAACGATACGCTCAATCTGAGCGGCGTCATCGCCTTCCGCCATTACGCGGATGACCGGTTCAGTGCCCGACGGGCGAATTACCAAACGGCCATTGCCGACTAGCTCAGCCTCAGCCTTTGCAATAACAGCCTGAACATCAGGATTATCAAGCGGCTTTCCACCTGAGAAACGCACATTTTTGAGCAATTGAGGCACGGGGTCGAATAAATGCAGCAGTTCACTTGCTGGCTTGCCGCTCGCGACAAGCTGAGTGAGTACCTGTAACGCCGCAATGGTGCCATCGCCCGTTGTTGCATGGTCGAGCATGATCATATGGCCCGATTGTTCCCCGCCGACATTGATGCCGTGCTTACGCATTTCCTCCAGAACATAGCGGTCCCCGACTTTGGCGCGAATGAGGCGCAAATCCTGCGCCTCCAGATACCGTTCAAGGCCCAAATTGGACATTACCGTAGCGACGATTCCCCCGCCCGTCAGCTTGCCGCTGCGGTTCATTGCGGAACCAAGCAATGCCATGATCTGGTCGCCATCTACGATGCGGCCATGTTCGTCGACGACAATCAAGCGGTCGGCGTCGCCGTCAAGGGCTATGCCAATGTCGGCGCCCGCCGCAACCACAGTTTCCTGCAAAGTTACAACATGCGTGGAGCCAACCTTATGGTTAATGTTCTTACCATTGGGCTCAATACCGATCGACGTTACTTTTGCCCCCAACTCCCAGATCGCGGTCGGCGCAACTTGATAAGCTGCGCCATTGGCGCAATCGAGAACCACATGCAGACCATCAAAACGGATATGTTCTGGCACGGATGCCTTTATCGCATGAATATAACGGCCCCGGCTGTCTTCAATCCTTCGCGCCCGCCCTACATCAGCCGCGTCCGCCAATGGAAGCGGCCCATCCAGCAAAGCCTCAATCGCCAGTTCGTCCGCATCAGACAGTTTAAAGCCGTCAGGACCGAACAACTTGATACCATTATCCTCATAGGGGTTGTGGCTGGCTGAAATCATCACGCCCAAATCTGCGCGCATGGAACGGGTTAGTAGGGCAACGGCTGGCGTTGGGATCGGACCAAATTGGACCACATCCATGCCGACGCTGGTAAACCCGGCGACAAGTGCATTTTCAATCATATAGCCGGACAAGCGCGTGTCCTTGCCAATAACAACGCGATGCTTATGGCCCCCGCGGAGGAAATGGGTGCCGGCTGCTTGGCCAACCCTCATCGCCATTTCCGGCGTCATAGCGCCCGTGTTGCTACGCCCCCTGATACCGTCTGTTCCGAAATATTTGCGCGCCATTTGCGTTCCTGCCCTTATGCGGTCGCTATTAGATTTTTTCGTGCCGCTATGCCTCTCCCTTGCATAGGGAGCGACAGGCTGGCAAGACCCGATGCTATGTCAAACGCTACACGTATTCTCCTCGCGCTCGTCATTGGGCTTGCCCTTGGAATTTTCGCCGCCGCACAAGTGCCCGCCGTTGGTACGCAAATCGCCTATTGGCTCGATATTGTCGGCTCCTTGTGGTTGAACGGCCTTCGCATGACCGTGGTGCCACTGGTCGTGGCACTGCTCATTACCGGCATAGTTAAAAGTGCCGAAGCGGCGCGCGCTGGTCCCATGGCAGCGCGAACTGTCACCTGGATTGTTGTCATGATGGGCCTTTCAGCGGCCATGGGCGCCCTTCTAACGCCGACAGTGCTGTCGTTATGGCCCATGCCATCAGAAAGCGCGGCTGCGTTACGTGCGGCACTTACAGGCGTCCCTGCGGTAGCAGAGCAGCCTCCGTTACGTGACTTTCTCGTCGCATTGGTGCCGACCAATCCCATTGCCTCAGCAGCCAATGATTCGATTTTGCCGCTTCTGATCTTCACATTGGTATTCGCCTTTGCTGTCACACGCCTGGCGCAGGGCCCAAGGGCGCAAATGGCTGGACTTTTCAGCGCGCTCGCCGATGCCATGGTCATTGTCATTGAATGGGTGCTCAAACTTGCACCGATCGGCGTGTTTGCCTTAGCCTTTGTCGTTGGTGCCCGATCCGGACACGCGGCATTGGGCGCAGTTGCCCATTATATCGTCACGGTTTCCATCGTCGGCATCATTGTTGGCGGCTTCGCCTATTTGGTCGCCGTCTTTGCCGGTAAGGTACGCTTGCGCGAATATGCCCGGCAGATCGCTCCCGTGCAGGCCTTTGCCGTATCGACACAATCGTCGCTCGCTAGCTTGCCACTGATGTTGAAAAAGGCCGAAGCGTTGGGCGTACGGGAATCGACCGCTGGATTGGTCTTACCTATGGCCGTCGCTTTGCTGCGCGTCACGGGCCCCGCCATGAACTTGGCGGTCGCGCTATATGTTGCAAACTGGTTTGGGGTAGAACTCAGCGGCTTCGATTATGGCTTTGCAATTTTTATCGCTGCATTGACTTCGATGGGCGCCGTTAGCCTGCCCGGATCGGTTAGCTTCGTGACGTCCATCGCACCAATCTGCTTAGCGCTAGGTATTCCAATTGAACCTTTGGCTCTGCTGATTGCGGTCGAAACCCTGCCCGATATTTTCCGCACCACAGGTAATGTGCAAATGGACGTGGCGCTTGCGACGGCCATAGAGGCATCTGAAAAGGAAAAAACCAATGCAATATCGTGAACTTGGCCATGGTTTAAAAGTATCTGCGCTCGGCGTTGGCTGTATGCCGATGATCAAGGGCGGCAACATCACTTATGGCCAAGATGCCGATCCAGATGAGGCGATTAAGACCATCCACCGCGCAATCGACCTTGGTATCAACTTTTTCGATACTGCCCAGATTTATGGCCCTTTCCAGAATGAGGAATTGGTCGGTGAAGCGATCAAGGGGAAGCGTGACGGCCTCATCATCGCCAGCAAATTCGGCTTCAAATTTGATAGCAGCAATATTGTCGGCGTGGATGGCTCAGCTGTGAATGCCAAGACTGCGGTTGAGGGCACGTTGAAACGCCTCGGCATCGATTGCCTTGACCTATATTATCAACATCGCGTCGATCCCAATGTGCCGATTGAAGAGACCGTGGGCGCGATGGCTGACCTGATAACCGAAGGCAAAATCAAGCATATCGGCCTGTCCGAAGCTGGCCCAGAAACATTACGTCGGGCAGCGGCAGTTGCGCCGATTTCTGCGTTGCAGAGCGAATATTCGCTGTGGGAACGCGATATTGAGGATGAGATCCTGCCAACGTGCCGCGCGCTTGGCATTGGTTTTGTGCCTTATTCGCCACTGGGTCGCGGATTTCTCACAGGTGCTTTCCGGAGCCTTGATGCATTGCCCGATAATGACTGGCGGCGGCAAGACCCCCGTTTTCAAGGCGACAATTTTGCCGCGAACTTGGCCATTGTCGACATTGTGGGCGAGATTGCTGCCAAGCATGATGCGTCACATGCACAAATCGCTTTGGCTTGGATATTAAAGCAAGGCAGCGACATTGTGCCCATCCCCGGGTTCAAACGGCGTGTAACGATGGAAGACAGCGCAAGAGCCAGCGATATTGTCCTCGACACGGATGATCTTGCCAAGCTGGAGGCAGCCGTCCCACGCGGGGGAACTTCAGGTCCGCGTTATAGCGAGCGCGGCATGAAGATGGTTCGGCTTTAAAGACCCAACCAGCGGAACAGGCCAGCGCCACCTACGCCCCAAAAAGGGTGCGCCCATGTGGCGATGGTCCAGATCAAAATGCCGGCGCCCCATGGACCAATGCCTGCACGCAACAGCGCCGCGGGACGGAAAAAGAAATGCGTGCTGCGCAGCCACTTTGCCCACTGACCACCCATCAGGTTGCGTTTCTTAATCTCTTGGGCTTTGGAACCTACCAACGCCAAGAAGATAAGACTGCCTGAGAAAATGAAGTTATCGATGCGCGGTGCAACGAGAATATGTCCCACCCCCCATAAAGCAAAGCCCCACATCATGGGATGCCGGGTTGCCTTAAACACGCCCGACGGCGTTTGTGCGGCCAGTGCGTTAGGCACTCCTGGAAGTGATGGGTTGCGAATGAACGAACCGGCAAATAACACCGCCGCTAGCAGCGTAAGCAGACTGGCTACTATCCAGACAACGTCACCCACAGGCCAAAGACCATCTGTCTTGGGCGCGCGTCCGAATGCGATGATCATTAACCCAAATGTGAGTAGCGATATGGCCGAATAGACGGCCATAAACCCATTCGCCCCAAAACGGCCAACAAGGGTGGCGCGCAACGGATGTGACATCAGGAAATGGCTACCCACGAACAATAGACTTGCAACAGTCAATGTTAGATAATCACTCACAGCCATCTCCCAAACCGGCCACATCCAGTTGTTATAGCATCATTTTATCAACGATCATACGCCTTTGGCAAATCACTTTCCGTTGGGCGCGCATAACGGTCACGCAGACGATTTTGACGATTGCCGAGCGGCTGCTCCACACCGTCGATGATAACCATAGTGGCTGCACTGGAAAGCTCGAGCGGGTCGCCATCCCAGACAACGACATCTGCCGCCCTACCCGTTTTCAAGCTGCCAAGACGGTCGCCAACGCCCATGATATCGGCAGGAACCGAGCTGATAGCAGCAAAAGCTTCATCCCAAGTAAGTCCTGTTGCACCGGGCACATATTGAAGGCTGACAATATTACCCGCATATTGCGTTGTGTAGCGCAATTGGTGGGAATCCCGGTCGTTGATCATACCAATGGCAACCTGAACACCGGCATCCTTCATACGGCCAATATTGCTTTGCGTCGCGCCCAACATTTCGAAGGTTGCTGGCAAATCATTAAGCGCCGACGCAATCACGGGAATACCCGCCTTTGCGAGTTCGCTGGCAACCCGCCATCCCTCGCTCACGCCAACAAACACCATTTTGATTGCCGGAAATTCCCGCTTCAATTCGATAAGGCGCAGCATGTCATTTGCGCCTTCCACATGGATAAGCAAACGGGTGTCGCCGCGAAGAACCGACAACAGCGCTTTTGCATCTTCGGCCTTCAACAAATCGTCATCAAAAGTACCACGTCCTGCAGCATAATCCTGGGCCTCACGCAGCATGGCGCGGAAGTGCAGATGCGTTCCAGCACGGCTGCCACCAGCAGATGCAGCGCCCTCTTCGCCGAATTCGGCAAATTGGAACGCGCGGGCTTTTGTGACTGGGTTACTATCCGCACCGAGATCCGCAATGGCGCCCTGACCTGCAAAGATACTGTCTGCAGACTCTGGTGCAACCACTGCGCGCGTAACACCCGCAGAACGGTTTACAGCAAAGGGGGACCGAAACGGATCGATGGCTGGTGCAACGTCGATAGCGGCGGAGAATCCACTTCGTCCGCCACTCTTGTCATTGGTGCCGTTGACGGCATCTACTTCAGCTAGTCCCAGACGAGAGAAACCGGCAAATACACCCGGCGTTACCCATTTGCCTGTGGCGTCAATCTGACGTGCGCCAGACGGTATGGCAACAGTTGTACCCGCAGCAACGATTTTGCCGTCGCGGATAACCACGGTACCGCCTTCAATCGGCGCACTGCCGTCTCCGACAACTACGCGGCCACCCGTGATGGCAATGGTTTCGGCTGCAACTGGTGTTGCAAAGGCTGCCACAGCAGCGGCGGCATAGAGGAAATGCCTCATTTCACATCTCCTTCACCGGGTTGGCCGAGCTCAAAATCGCTGACCGGACGTATTTTTGGATTGCTTGCGTCAAACATCAGCGCACCATCGATCCATACCTTGTAAGGACGGGTGTAGACGCTCAACGGATTGCCGTTCCAAAGCACGAGATCGGCCATTTTGCCAGCCTTCAAGCTGCCCGTTTTATCGCTGATGCCGAGCGCCTTGGCAGGATTGTAAGTCAGCCATTTGATAACTTCTGCATCGCTTATATTGAAACCCATGCGCCGGCCATCGGCTTGCGCTTTTGCGGCTTCTTGGTTCAAACGCTGAATCTGGTTTTCATCATCGGAATGGATGATGACGCAAGCGCCGGTATTGTGCAGGATAGCGGCGTTTTCAGGAATGGCGTCATATGCCTCCATCTTGAAGCCCCACCAATCGGCCCACACGGCGGAACAGACCCCATTGTCGCGCAACAAATCAGCGATTTTGTAGCTTTCTACCGCATGGTGGAATGTGGATACCTTATAGCCAAATTCCTTGGCCATATCGAGGACGAGTGCCATTTCGTCGGCACGGTAGCAGTGGTTCTGGATCGAGATATCGCCATCCAGCACACCAGCCAATGTTTCCATGCCAAGGTCGCGTGTATATTCTTTGCCGCTATCGCGCCTTTTCTTATAATCCTGGGCTTTAATCCATGTTTGCCGGTTTACGGCGAGGTTGCCCATGCGTGTCGAGGGCATCCGGCCCTTGCTTCCGTAAACGCGCTTCGGATTTTCCCCGCAGGCCATTTTCATGCCATAAGGTGCGTCGGGAAATTTCATGCCCTGTATCGTGCGGGCATAGACGTTTTTCAGCACGACAGACCGGCCACCCATCAAGTTTGCTGAACCTGGCAACACCTGCAACGCCGTTACGCCACCATTGGCGAGCGCGCGGCTGAAACCTGGGTCTTGCGGCCATACGCTATGTTCGGCCCATACTTCGGGCGTTGTGGGCGATGTGGCTTCGTTGCCGTCGCTATGCGCCTCAACCGATGGTGTGGGGTAGTCACCCAAATGGGAGTGGATATCGATGATACCCGGAGTCACAAATTTGCCGGTGCCATCAATTATCGTCGTGCCCTCGGGAATGACGGTATCTGCTCCCCCAACGCCGCTGACCTTGCCATTGGCGAAAAAGACTATCCCATTTTCGATACGCCCACCTTCGCCATCAAAGATAGTGACGTTGCGGATTGCCGTCGCAACACCGGGATACGCCTTATAGGTCGAAGGGTAAGGGTTCTTATCAACTGTACGCGGCTTTTCCGCCGGCACAGCCGAGGCGCTTTGCGGCGCCTCGCTGATGTTGGAACAGGCGGCCAGCGCCAGCGGAGCGGCCAGAAGCGACCAACGCAATTTGCTCTTCATATGCTTATGCTGCCTTTTCTTCTGCAGTGTCTTCGTCCTTGAGCGTGTCAAGGTGCATCAGGCGTTTCACCAGAGGTGATACCAGAAGCACCACCGCGCCGATGGCAATGGTGATGTAGCCGATTTGTTCATAGACGCTGATCAGGCCTTCACGGGTCATTTCACCATCATGGCCACCCGTTGCGGCGCCGATGACACCAGCAAGGAAGTTGCCGCCCGCAGTCGCGAAGAACCAAGCCCCCATAATCAACGACGCCATGGTCGCCGGTGCAAGCCGGTTCATAGCCGATAGCCCAACTGGTGAGAGGCAAAGCTCTGCTGTTGTGGCGAACAGGTAAAAGGCGAAGATGAACAACACCGGCACCAGAGTATCGGAACCAACGCTGTTCGCACCCCAGACCAGAACCAAGTTGGCAAAGCCAATTTGTGCAAGCGCAATGCCGAATTTGGCAGGAGTCGAAGGCTCCAGTCCACGTCGACCAAGCCACACCCAAAGGCCCGCAAAGATCGGCCCAAGTAGGATGATGTATATCGGATTTATCGACTGGAAGATTGACGCCGGCACGCCCTGACGATCCACAAAGCGGTCAGTGAACAGGTTCATACTACCGCCCGCTTGTTCAAACAGCGCCCAAAATAGCGGCTGCAACGCCAACAGGAAGAGGATGGCATAGATGCGGTGCCGCGCCTCCACATCCAGCTTGAACGACTGCAAAAGCACATAGCCGAGCAAAAGGACACCAAGGCCAAGCAGCAACCAGCCATAAAAGCCCTGATATTGAATCAGCAGCCAGATAGCGCCAACAGCAGCAAGGCCAACACCATAAATGCCATATTCGGTTGACTTGGTCATGGGTGCCGGCGCTTCGCCGCGGCCCATAAGCAAAGGCTTGCCGAACACAAACACGATCAGGCCGAGCAACATGCCGAGACCGGCTGCGCCAAAGCCATAAGACCAGCCATAAGTTTCACCCAGATAACCAGCAAAGATCGTACCGATTGCAGCACCTACGTTAATGCCCATGTAGAAGATGGTATAAGCGCCGTCACGACGCACATCTGTACGCGGATAGAGTTGGCCAACAATCACCGAGATATTGGCCTTGAGGAAGCCCGAGCCAACAATGATGAAGGCCAGCGCCAGCCAGAATATGTTGATCGCGGGATCCGCTTGCTTCACCAATGGGTCGGTAACGCCCGCCAAACCTTCAAATGCCATCAAGACATGGCCAAAGGTTAACAGGACTGCACCGAAAGCCACCGCCTTACGTTGGCCTAAATACCGGTCAGCAAGCCACCCGCCGAGGACCGGCGTGATGTACACAAGGCTCGTATAAGCGCCATAGATCAGGTTCGATTGGCCGTCGGAAAAGAGCCAGTGCTTTGTAAGATAGAGGATAAGGAGCGCACGCATCCCGTAATAAGAAAAACGCTCCCACATCTCAGCAAAAAAGAGCACATACAGCCCGCGTGGATGGCCAGCAAATTCCGGCTCCTTACGCGTCGCAATATATGCCCCTCCAAGCAGGAAGAAACCCAGAACCGCTGCCGCGATAGCTGTGATCCAATCCTGCTCCTGCCAAAGCGCAATGTCTTTCAGACCCATGTGCAATCCCCTTAATAATCTTTAACTCGACGCTCGTCGGCGCCTGTTTCTCTGTTGTGTCATCTAACTGAAAAATCGGGTCTGTGAAGAATTTTGTTGCGCTTGTTACAGCTTTTCGACGAACAGCAGGGTCATGTTTAACGATCTTTCTTCTGTTGCTGCCTATCTGAAAACCCGCCGCTCTGGAAAACCACGCGATATGATCGCGCCTGGCCCCGATAGAGCGCAGCTTGACCTGATCCTTCAAACAGCCATGCGCACGCCCGACCATGGGAAATTATTCCCGTGGCGTTTTGTTGAAGTTACGGATCGCTCTGCATTTGCCGATTTGTTGAACAAGGCATTCTGCGACGCCAACCCAGATGCCCGTCCAGTGCAAATCGAAGCGGCGATTGCCCCAGCGCATATGGCTCCGACGCTCATCATACTTTTATTCGCCCCACAAGAGAACTCGAAAATCCCCCTATGTGAGCAGGAAATGAGTGTGGGCGCAGTGGGCATGAATCTGCTCCATGCGGCACATGCCCATGGCTTTGTCGGTAGTTGGATCACGGGATGGGCCAGCTATGATCCTCTGGTGCGCACCGCTATTTGTCAGGGCGAGGAACGGATAGCGGGCATGTTCTTCATCGGCACCCCGGCGCTTGGCTTGGAAGAGCGCCCACGCCCCGTGCCAAACGACATCATCCGTCAATGGCCATGACTACATAGATTCACCCATGCTTGACCGCCCTACTGTATTATGGCAGTAAGCATGTGATGAAAAATGACGTAAAACCGGTTTATCTTAAACTACGTGATGTGATCGCTGCGGCTATCCTGGACGGCAAATATAAGGAGGGTGAAATGCTCCCCTCTGTCCGCGCATTTGCCGCAATTCAGGGTGCAAACCCGCTGACCGTAGCCAAGGCGTATCAGCTATTTCAGGACAGTGGCTTGGTGGATGTCAAACGCGGCGTGGGCTTGTTTGTGGCCCGCGGAGCTACTGCAAAGCTGCGGAGTTTTGAGCGTGACAATTTCGTCGAGAATGTCTGGCCGGAAGTAAAGGCACAGATGCAGCGCGCCGGTATCGATCCTGCAGAGTTGCTCGCACTGTCTTAGAATCGATTGATTTTAGGCCAACTGATCGAAATTAAAGGGCGACATACCTCTTTCGCGTTCATTGAACACGAGCACGCGTCCAGTGGGGGGCGCACTTCTTTGGGGGCATTCTGGTCGCGTACAGGCCGAACACCCAAGCCCGATGCCCGTCGCGCCACCATTTTTCAGGTCCATACCACGGGCGGATGCCAAAGGCGCGGCGAGCTTGGCGTCCAAGCCAAGGCAAATCGCGAACTCCGCCTCCACGCCGCCGCTCACCGCAGTTTGAGGGTGCACTGCGCGGGACAAAGTGAACCAGCGACTGCCGTCTTCTAATTCAACCAAATGCGGTAGCAGCGTTCCGGGCCGCGCAAACACATTATGCACGTGCCATAATGGGCAACGCCGATCGGTCGCAACCAAGGGCGACCCGCTGGCCCCAGCATAGCGTTTGCTGCTTTGTCCTGCCTTATCAATACGCAGCATGAAAAAGGGCAGCCCGCGTTGGCCAACACGCTGCAACGTCGTCAAGCGGTGGGCGACTTGTTCAAAGCCTGCACCAAAGCGTCGCTGCAAAAGCATGATGTCATAGCCCGTGGCTTCGCAAGCGCGCAGAAAACGGTCATAAGGCATCATAACCGCCGCAGCGAAATAGCTGCTTAAATGGCGGCGATAGAGCCTTTCAGCAGCGCGCTCTGTAAAGGATGCACCAGCGACAAGTGCATCAATCTCTGCCTTGGCCTCCAACATGCCAAGCTGCAAAGCGGCGGCAAAGGTGCGGCTTGCAGGGTCAAGAAGCTCGGACAATTGCAGCTGCCGCGCGTGTAGGTCGAGGCGGCGGAGCCTGTCGGGCATAACGTCAAACGGTAGAATGCGTATCGAAAGCTGATGCTTTACGCGGAGCCGTTCAGTAATCGCGCCATATAGGTCGGCATTAGCGAGCCGCAATTCATCCGCAAGGGTCTCAGCCTGTGCATCCAAATCGGCAAAATGGTTGCGCCAACGTTCAATCTCGCGCCGTGCCGATGCAATGGCTTCAGGCTCAATCTGTGCGCCTCCTGCTGCCACGCTCGCTTCGCCGTGCGAGCCGCCGGAAAGACGGTCAAACGCGCGCGCAAACGCCTCAGCAGCATCGGGGCTAGCCGCAATCCATTCTTCAACCTGTGCACGGTCAACCGCCAGATCTGCAAACATCGGGTCACTTAACCGGCGCCGGATAGCTTCAACCCCGCCTCCGGGCGTCGTGCCAGTCAAAGTGCGCGGGTCAAAGTCATAGGACTGCGCCAGCTTCAACAACAAAGTCGCGGTCAATGGCCTTTGATTGCGTTCAATCAGGTTGAGATATGAGGGTGAAATCGCAAGCGTCTCGGCCATTATCCCTTGGGTAAGGCCGTAAGCGCGGCGGATCCTGCGTACAGCATGCCCTGCAAATAGTTTTTCTTCTGCCATTGCTCTCTTGTCAATAAAATTACAACATTACAAAAAATCGATAGAGATTTACGACCATAACACAACAAATATTACAAAATTGACTCGGCTTTTTCGCGCGAACGGCAGAATAGTAAGGAATTAGATCCCACAAACGAAGGAATAGCACATGTCATATCAGACACTAATCGCCGCAAACAGCGCGCAAATTGCAGCGCATAACGGAACGTGGGATTCCATCAGCGCTGAGTCCGTCGCGCGTATGCAGTTGCAAAACCGTTTTCAGACTGGTCTCGATATCGCCCGCTATACAGCGAAGATCATGCGCGATGACATGGCTGCTTATGACGCGGATCCAGCGCAATACACGCAGTCACTCGGCTGCTGGCATGGGTTTATCGCGCAACAAAAAATCATTTCCATTAAGAAGCATTTTGACACCACCAAAAAGCGCTATCTATATCTGTCAGGTTGGATGATCGCCGCTTTGCGGAGCGAATTTGGCCCCCTGCCCGACCAATCCATGCATGAAAAGACAAGCGTTCCTGCGCTCATCGAAGAATTATACACATTCCTGCGTCAGGCCGACAGCCGTGAACTTAACCTGTTGTTCCGCGATTTAGACAGTGCCCGTGAAAAGAATGACACGGCGCGGGCGTCGGCGATCATGGAAAAGATTGAAAAGCATGAAACCCATGTCGTTCCGATCATCGCAGACATTGATGCCGGGTTCGGCAATGCAGAAGCAACCTATTTGCTCGCAAAGAAGATGATTGAGGCAGGTGCCTGCGCGCTCCAGATTGAAAACCAAGTGTCGGACGAAAAGCAGTGTGGTCATCAAGACGGCAAGGTTACTGTGCCACATGAGGATTTCCTTCAGAAAATCCGCGCTTGCCGTTATGCATTCCTCGAGCTCGGCGTGCCGGATGGCATCATTGTTGCCCGCACGGACTCGCTTGGCGCTGGCCTGACCAAGCAGATTGCGGTGTCTACCGCCGCTGGCGACTTGGGCGATTTGTATAACAGCTTCCTCGACTGTGAAGAAATTGATCCTGCAACGGCGCAAAATGGCGATGTCATTTTGAACCGTAACGGAAAGCTGCTGCGTCCAAAGCGTTTGCCTTCAAACCTGTTCCAGTTCCGCCCCGGTACCGGCGAAGACCGTTGCGTGCTCGATTGCATCACATCGCTTCAAAATGGTGCCGACTTAATCTGGATTGAAACCGAAAAGCCGCACATTGAACAGATTGCCGGCATGGTTGACCGCATCCGCGAGGTCGTTCCCAATGCAAAGCTTGCTTATAACAACTCACCAAGCTTCAATTGGACTCTGAACTTCCGCCAGCAAGTCTTTGACGCATGGTCCGCACAAGGCCAAGATATCTCTGCATATGACCGCGCAAACCTCATGAGCGCTTCTTATGACGAAACGCCTTTGGGTATTGAAGCAGATGTCCGTATCCAGAATTTCCAGCGCGATTCCGCGAAACGTGCAGGGATTTTCCATCACCTCATCACGCTGCCAACCTACCACACGGCGGCGCTGAGCACCGATAATCTCGCAAAGGATTATTTCGGTGAAATGGGCATGCTTGGGTATGTTGCCGGTGTTCAACGCAAGGAAATCCGCCAAGGTATCGCCTGCGTCAAGCACCAGAATATGTCGGGTTCCGACATTGGCGATGATCATAAAGAATATTTTGCCGGTGAAGCCGCTTTAAAGGCGGGTGGCAAAGACAATACCATGAACCAATTTAACCAAGCCGCATAAGGAGCGAACGACATGGCTGAGCCAGCACGCGCACGCGCCGTCCTTTCGACTGAGGATCTGACGCTATTGAGGCAAGCATTGCTGCACTATCTCGAGGCCATTCAGGACAAGCCTGAATCGGTGAAGTTCGCGCGGCTATATCACCGCCTTGGAAGCGCTGGCGGCAAATAAGCCTGCCTATTTACTAGAGTTTTCCTGGGGAGGAAAAGCACCTAACCGCCGGCAGCAATGTCGGCGGTTTTTTTCGGCCCTATCGGGCTAAACCTTACCCATTATTGGGCGGTCCAACCGCCATCAACCGAGAGATTTGCGCCGGTAATCGCGCTTGCCTCATCTCGACACAAAAACACCGCAAGCGCGGCCAATTGCTCCACTTGCACAAATTTCTTCTGCGGCTGATTGGCGAGTAACACATCGTTGATCACTTGATCCCGCGTGAGACCACGGGCTTTCATTGTATCGGGAATTTGGTTCTCGACCAACGATGTCCAGACATAGCCCGGGCAGATATTGTTCACCGTGATGCCTTGCGTGGCCACTTCAAGTGCAACGGTTTTGGTAAAGCCGGCAAGGCCATGTTTTGCGGCATTATAGGCCGATTTGAAGGGCGATGCGACGAGGCTGTGCATCGACCCAGTGTTGATGATGCGCCCCCATCCTTTGGCCTTCATCGCTGGCAAGGCGGCCTTGGTCGTATGGAATGCGGAGGACAGGATGATCGACATGATCGCGTCCCATTTATCATCCGGAAATTCGTCCACAGGCGCAACATGCTGAATTCCAGCGTTATTGATCAAAATATCCGGTGATCCCAATAAGTTAGTGCATTCAGAGACCATTGCTCGGATGCTGTCGGGTACGGTCATGTCAGCCGCAGAATAATGCGCCTTTCCACCGCTTACCCTGCTGAGTTCGGCGACATAGCTTTGGATCAGGTCAGCGTCGCCAAAACCGTTTATCATCACATTTGCGCCCTGCGCAGCCAAAGCCCGGGCATAGCCCAAGCCGATGCCAGAGGTTGAACCCGTTATCAGTGCCGTTTTGCCTTCGAGAAACATAAGAGCGCGCCTTTGCATTTAGGATAATGGTATCTTGCGCAATGCGCCGCTAAACGCAATGTCCCATCTCGATAATCTACTGCGGAACGTGCAAATCGCGGACGCCCTGCAAGCGCATTATCCAAATAGATGCAATTATGTGCAAGGTCTGTCATAAGCCCAACATGCGCTTACAAGAATGTCACAATGTCGCAGATTTTCGCCGCTTAGCAAAATCGCGCCTGCCCTCACCTATCTTTAACTATATCGACGGCGCTGCCGACGATGAACGCACCAAAATGCGCAACACGTCAGCATTTGACGATTGCGATCTGGTGCCCAATGTCTTGGCGGGCGTGTCAGAAATCGACATTGGCGTGACTGTGATGGGGCAGCGGATTGATATGCCGCTGATGCTGTCGCCCACCGCTTTGCAACGCCTGTTTCATTGGCAAGGCGAACGTGCCGTTGCTTCGGTCGCGCAGCAGCATAACACCTGGTTCGGTATTTCTTCACTTGCCACCGTCAGCATCGAGGAAATCGGCGCAACCATCAAAACGCCAAAAATGTTTCAACTCTACATCCACAAGGACAAGGGGCTGAACACGTCGATGATTGAACGCTGCAAAGCGGCAAAGTTCGACGCCATCGCGCTAACGGTCGACACCATCGTATCGGGTAACCGCGAACGATGCTTACGCAGCGGATTTACCTCTCCCCCGCGCTTCATTCCTGCGTCGGTGTTAAGCTATGCGATCCATCCGTTATGGGCGTTGAATTATATGTTCCGCGAGAAATTTGCGTTGCCCAATTTGCAGACGCATGTCGATGCGGGCACCAATGTCGCGGTATCGGTGGCGGAATATTTCAATACAATGCTCGACACATCAATGGACTGGAAAATGGCCGAAAAGGTCCGGTCGGATTGGGGTGGTGCATTTTGCCTCAAAGGCATCATGTCGGTCGACGATGCGAAGCGCGCTGTCGACATTGGCGCGACCGCAATCATGGTATCCAACCATGGCGGACGGCAATTGGACGGCTCGCGCTCCCCATTTGATCAAATAGCCGAAATTGCCGATGCTGTGGGCGGTAAGATCGATATCATATGCGATGGCGGCGTGCAGCGCGGAAGCCATGTATTGAAGGCGCTTGCCGCAGGCGCCACTGCTTGCTCGGGCGGGCGGCTGTATTTGTACGCCTTGGCAGCGGCTGGGCAACCCGGCGTCGAACGCATCGTCGGCAAATTGCGAGACGAAATCGCGCGGGATATGCGCCTGATGGGCGTGACATCACCGGCGCAACTTGATCGATCGATGCTGCGCTGGCGCTAAGCCGAACTCATCAGAAACCAGATAGCAATACTGGCCAGCAAAAAGGCAAAGACGCGGCGAACAATGCGCGCCCTGTTCCCCGCGGATATCCACCCATGCGCTTGCGCAGCCAGCGCGACGATAACCAGATGCACAAAGGTAGCAATCGCGACATAGCTTGCGGACAGCAAAGCCGTTTGCGGCGCAACTGGCGCATTTTGCATTATATAGGCAGGCAAGACGGCTATGAAGAAAACCGCTGCCTTAGGGTTTAGCAAATTCAACAACAGCCCATGGCGAAACCAAGCGCCCAGCGCATTTTTGCTTACGCGATCTGCTATGGGGCCCTCTTTGCCCGCCCATGTCTTCCATGCCAGCCAGAGTAAATAAGCGACGCCAGCATAACGCAACAGGCTGAATATCGCTGGAGAACGCGTCGCCAAAGCCGCCAGACCAATGGCCGATGCCGCAGCCAATATCGCAAGTCCAAGCGCAATTCCTGCTACCGCGGCGAATCCAGACCTTTTGCCTTCGCGCGCACTCGTCAACGCCAACCACGCCATATTGGGACCGGGGGTTAGCTCGATCAATATTGTCATCACAAGGAAAGGCATGAATAGATGGGTCATCACCAGCAGTTATATCGCACGGCACGACGATATAGTCGATTGCGCTTGGCTTTGGCGCGATAAGCCATCATCTACGCATTATGACATCTTTCTCGTTCCTTGATCTGGTGCCGGTTGTGGAAGGCGGATCGGTCGCCAGCGCGCTTGCCAATGCGGCTGACCTTGCGGCGCATGCCGAAGACCTTGGCTTCACACGGTATTGGGTTGCCGAACATCATGGCATGCGCGGCATTGCCAGTGCCGCCACCAGCGTCGTCATCGGGCATATTGCGGCGGCAACCAAGACCATCCGCGTTGGTTCAGGTGGCATCATGCTGCCTAACCATGCGCCCTTGGTCATTGCGGAACAGTTTGGCACACTGGACGCGCTCTTTCCGGGACGGATTGATCTCGGGCTCGGCCGAGCCCCCGGTAGCGACCAGCGCGTGGCCGCCGCGATCCGGCGGACGCTCGACAGCGACCCCAATGCATTTCCGCGCGACGTAATGGAATTACAAAGCTATTTCGCCGATGATGGCCAAACCGGCATCGTCGCAACACCCGGCGCAGGCGCACGACCGCAACTCTATATCTTGGGCAGCAGCCTCTATGGCGCGCAGGTGGCAGCAGCTTTGGGGCTACCCTTTGCGTTTGCCAGCCATTTTGCGCCACAAATGCTGGATGAGGCGCTGCACATCTACCGCAGCCATTTCCGCCCAAGCGCCGCGCTAGATAAGCCGCACGCGATGGCGGCATTCAACATCATCGCTGCCGATACCGATGCGGAAGCGGAGTTTTTGGCAAGTTCATTGATGCAAAGCTTCGTTGCACTGCGCACCGGCAACCCGCGCCAATTGCCACCACCCGTAGAAGGCTATGTCGCGTCCCTGCCCCCACATTTTGCATCAGCGCTAAATGATGTGTTGTCCGCCAGCGCTATCGGCGCAGCGGATACCGTTACGTCAGCCGTAAAGGCGTTTCAGGCACGAACGCAGGCCGATGAAATCATCGTCGCCTGCTCGGTTTTCGATCATGAAAAGCGGAAACGGAGTTTGGAAATTACGGCCGAGGTTTTTGCGAGGCTTTAACTGGGCGGGGTTTCCCGCTTTGCCGCTCAGACCGACATTTAAGCTGTGAGCCTTCACCACGTGATAGGCACCAGCCTTCGCTGGTGCGACGCGGAGTATGTTAAAAAAGGCTATAGATTATTATCTACCGTCGCCCCAGCGGAGGCTGGGGCCCATCACGTCTATCGGTTTACACAAATATCCCACGCGCTACACTGAAGCGCCTGATTGGCACCAGCCTTCTCTGGGGCGACGTGGAGTTTATCGGATGGCGAAGGGCGGATATGTCTACATCATGGCCAGCGGCCCACACGGCACCCTTTATGTCGGCGTCACCGCCAATCTCCCACGTCGCATTTGGGAGCATAAGAACGACCTTGGTTCCGAATTCTGCACAGAAAATGGCTGTAAGTTTTTGGTTTATTATGACGTTTTTGACGACATCGAAGAAGCCATCAAGCGCGAGAAAGCGGTGAAGGCTTGGAAGCGCCGATGGAAGACCGAATTGATTAGCCGGACTAACCCCAATTGGCGGGATTTGTATGAAGATCTCAACATATAGCCATCCACCCAAACGTCGCACCAGCGGAGGCTCGTGCCTATCACGCCCGTCGGTTTACACAAACACCCGACGCGCTACCCTGATACACGTGATGGGCCCCAGCCTGCGCTGGGGCGACGGATCATCTAAAGATTAAGCAAACTAACGCTCAATACACCCGTGGCTTTGGCTTAATATACTCTGCCTCGTCGGTGAGCGTGTAATCATGGACGGGGCGATAGTCGATTTTGACCTTACCGCCGGAACCGCCCCAACCGTCAAACCATGACGCCGTGTGCTTCATCCAGTTGGCATCGTCACGCTCAGGGAAATCTTCGTGCGCATGGGCCCCGCGGCTTTCCTTGCGATTGTTTGCGCTTTCGATTGTGCAAACCGCCTGCCCCATCAGGTTATCGAGCTCAAGCGTTTCGATAAGGTCGGTATTCCAGATCAAGCTGCGGTCGGTCACATGGACATCGGCAAGGCGTTTATTGACCTTTTGCATTTCGGCCACGCCTTCTTCCAACAATGCAGTGTCGCGGAATACGGCAGCATGCTTTTGCATCGTGCGCTGCATTTGCAAACGGATCTCGGCCGTCGGCGAACCGCCCTTTGCATTGCGGAACTTATCAACGCGGGCCAGTGCAAGGTCTGCGGCATCCGCTGGCAATGCCTTGTGCGGCGCGCCCGGGGTCAGTGACGACTTCAAATGCAAACCGGTTGCACGGCCGAACACGACAAGGTCGATCAACGAGTTAGAACCCAAACGGTTGGCGCCATGCACCGAAACGCATGCTGCTTCGCCAACGGCATAGAGGCCTTGAACGATCACTTCGGGATCATTGCCAACCTTGTTGACGACCTGGCCATGATAATTGCACGGTATGCCGCCCATATTATAGTGGACGGTTGGTGTCACAGGCAAAGGTTGCCGCGTCAGATCTACGCCCGCAAAAATCTTGCCGCTTTCGGTGATGCCGGGCAAACGCTGCGCCAATACCGCAGGGTCGATATGGTCGAGATGCAGGTAAATATGGTCCTTATGCTCGCCAACACCGCGTCCTTCGCGCATTTCAAGCGCCATCGAACGGCTGACCACGTCGCGTGACGCCAGGTCTTTCGCTGATGGGGCATAACGCTCCATAAAGCGTTCGCCTTCGCTATTGGTCAGATAACCACCCTCGCCGCGCGCGCCTTCGGTGATGAGAACGCCAGCGCCGTAAATGCCGGTTGGGTGGAACTGAACAAATTCCATATCCTGCAATGGCAGGCCAGCGCGTAAAACCATACCGCCGCCATCACCGGTGCAAGTATGCGCCGAAGTTGCGGAGAAATAAGCGCGGCCATAGCCACCGGTTGCCAGTACAACAGCGTGACTCTTAAACCGATGAATGCTGCCATCTTCCATGCACATGGCGATAACGCCACGGCATTCGCCATTTTCCATGATCAGATCGAGCGCGAAATATTCAATGAAGAAGTCCGCGTCATATTTCAGACTCTGTTGATACAAAGCATGCAACATAGCATGACCAGTACGGTCAGCCGCAGCCGCAGTACGTTGCACCGGGGGGCCTTCGCCCATATTCTGCATATGCCCGCCAAAGGGCCGTTGATAGATGGTACCATCGGCATTGCGCGAGAATGGCACGCCCGCATGCTCAAGCTCATAAACCGCAGCAGGTGCCTCACGCACCATATATTCAATGGCGTCTTGGTCGCCGAGCCAATCGGAGCCCTTGACCGTGTCATACATATGCCAGGTCCAATGGTCGGGTGAGTTGTTACCCAAAGATGCGGCAATTCCGCCCTGCGCCGCGACAGTGTGCGAACGCGTGGGAAAAACTTTAGTAATGCAGGCTGTTTTTAGACCGGCCTCCGCACTGCCCATGGTGGCGCGCAGACCAGACCCGCCAGCGCCGACAACGACGGTGTCATATGTGTGGTCAATAATCTTGTAAGCGTCTGACATCAGGCGGGAGCTCCGGTAAATGCGAGTTTTGCGACGACGAAAATGCCGAATACGGCGCTGGCGATGACGTAAAAATTAAGGAGTGTCATGGCCGCGAACTTCAGGCCATCGTCATGCACATAATCTTCAATCAACACCTGCAGGCCCAAGCGGGCATGTGCAAAGATATTGGCGATCATCAGGATCATCGGGACAGCAACCAAAGGCTGTGCTAGCCATTGCGCGAGCGCCGCATGGTCAAAGCTTGGGATCAGCAACAACGATTTTGCAAACCACGTGGTCAGCAATATATTGCCAATCGCGGTCAAGCGCTGCTTCAACCAATGTTCGCCGCCATGTTTGGCCGAACCGAGGCCGCGAACGCGACCGATATTTGTTCTACTGTCCATCACAAAACTCCCAGAAAGCGTGATGCCACAATCAGGGCGACCAATGTAGTTGCAAAAATGGCTGCGATAAATGCAACCGATGCCCACAGGCGGTTGGTCTTCAATTCATAACCAGCGCCAATATCGAGCACAAGGTGGCGGAGACCAGAAGCCAGATGTTGAAAGAAGCTGAAAGTCACGGCCAAAGCCACCAGACGGAAGAACCAGTTGCTAGCGACTTGAAAGCCTGTGCCGTCGGCACCTGCCGAAACGACATAGGTTTGGAATGTGGCATAGCTTTCCGCTCCACCACCAATGGCCGACAGCCACCACAATAATGTCATCATTCCAGCAGTCGCCAAAACAAAGCCTGTGGCGCGGTGGAAGATAGAAATGGCCATCTGTGGCGACCAACGATACACCTGCAAATGCGGTGACAAGGGTCGGTTGGGGTTTTTCGCCATGTTTTCAGCGTCCTTCAAAATTGCTAACGGTCGACGTTGCGATGCTCTTTAATCAATTCATGCGGTCGTGCAAGACCTGCACGGTGCGAAACGCGCAATCGCTTCACCAGTTTAGGCAATAACTTTGGTTGAATTTTCGTCTGCGCTGTGAAAAGCAACGCCCATGAAAACGCACATTCTTATCACCGGCGCCTCGCGCGGAATTGGCGCGGCAATTGCCGCAAGCTTTGATCCCGCCACAACAAAATGGGTGGCTCTGTCCAGTCAGGATGGTGACCTGCATGATCCAGCTGTTCCCGCGCAGCTTTGGGCAAAGGCGCTTGCGGACCTCGACGGCCGCATTGATGTCCTCATTAACAATGCTGGCATCTTCGAACCAAACCCCGTTGCGCGACCAGATGACGCATGGTTGGACAGCTGGAACCGTACGATGCAGGTTAACCTCACCGCCAGTGCGGATTTATGCCGCCGTGCGGTGCTGCATTGGCAGGAAAATGGCGCGTCGGGCCGTATCGTCAACATCGCCAGTCGGGCCGCGCATCGCGGCGATAGCCCCGCGCATTGGCATTATGCCGCATCAAAGGCGGGCATGGTCGCGATGACTAAAACCATCGCCCGCGCTTATGCCAAAGAGGGCATTTATGCCTTTGCCATCTGCCCCGGCTTTACGATGACAGGCATGGCCGAAGATTATCTGGAAAGCCGCGGCGGCGACAAATTGCTGGCCGACATCCCCTTGGGCAAAGTCGCCGATCCTGACGAAGTCGCAGTGATGGCAAAGTTTTGCGCTTTAGACGCGCCACCATCGATGACCGGCGCGATACTCGACGTAAATGGTGCAAGCTATGTCCGGTAACTGGAAAGTGCAGTTTCCCTGCACCCGTGCCGAGGCCGAGGCCCTGCATGAGGATGATGAATGGTTCGCGTTGCTGGACCCAATGCCCACTATTGTGGCGGAAGAAGTAGAGGCCTTTAACGACGATAAATGGCAATTAAATGCCTATTTCGCTGCCAAGCCCAGCAAAGCGGTTATCCAAGCCATACAAAGTCGCTTGAGCAGCACCGTAAAGGCAAAGCCTGTCGTTGAAAAGCTCCCCGACGCAGACTGGGTGGTGATGAGCCAACAAGGGTTAGAGCCTGTTCATGCGGGCCGTTTCTATGTTCACACCAGTTCCAACAAGGGCAATTTACCCGAAGGCGCGACGCCGTTCCTGATTGAGGCAAGCCGGGCCTTTGGCACGGGCGGCCATGAAACCACCAGCGGTTGCCTGATGATGCTCGATACTATGAAACGGGCTGGCAAACGGTTCGACGTAATCGCCGATATTGGCACGGGCACGGGCCTGCTTGCTTTTGCTGCACATAGCCTTTGGCCAAAGGCCTATTTGACGGCGTCGGACATTGATCCGGTCAGCGTCGATGTCACCGCAGATAATGCTCGGGTCAATAACGTACCCTGTGGCGTCGCTCAGGGCCAACTCGCATTGTGCGCAGCAGAAGGCACCGCGCACCCGCTTATCGTCTCACGGGCGCCCTACGACCTCGTAACGGCCAATATTCTGGCCGGTCCTTTAATCGAGCTTGCTCCCTCGATCGCCCAGATCATGGATGAAGGAGGCGCGCTCATACTGGCAGGGCTTTTGAATACACAGGCAGAAGCGGTGTTACGTGCTTATCGGCGGCACGGCTTCCGGCTTCAAAAACGCGTTGATTGCGGTGACTGGCCATGTCTATGGCTCGTGAAGCGCCGCGTTTATGGGTGGAAACGTCCCGTTCGGGCCAATGGGCGCACGAGCCAACCACCCGGCGATTTCGGGACATGGTAGAAAAGCAGTATTAAGCGTTTTGGACGATATTGGCCCATTCGGCTTCGTCAATAACCTGAATACCGAGCGCGGTGGCCTGTTTCAGCTTTGAACCGGCACCGGGACCCGCGACGACAAGATCGGTTTTTGCACTCACCGAGCCAGCAGCTTTTGCGCCAAGTGCTTCGGCCTGTGCTTTGGCTTCATCGCGGCTCATCGTCTCTAGCTTTCCGGTGAAGACAATCGTTTTGCCCGTCCATGCGCTTTCACGGATGTTGGAAACATAAGCGGGCGGACTGACTTCGTTCAAAAGGTCGGTCCAAACAGACAGGTTATGCGGTTCATGGAAGAAGTCACCCAATGCCTCGGCCACCGCACCCCCGACCCCGTCGATGGCAGTGACATCCGCGATCGCGGCCGCGTCGGCCTGCGCAAGCCTTAAGCCGACCGCGCCGATTTCTTCGACGGATCCGAACGCCTTAAACAAATCCCGTGCGGTGACCGTTCCGATATGTCGGATACCCAAGCCAAAGATCAGCTTTGCGCCATCGGGCGCACGCTTTGCCTCAATTGCTGCCAACAGGTTATCCACAGACTTATCCTGCCAGCCATCGCGTGCCAAAATGTCGGCGCGGCGATTGCGAAGCCGGTATATATCCGCAGGGCTTTCCAGCCACCCCAGATCAAAAAACTCTTGTATGGTCTTCTCGCCCAGCCCCTCAATATCAAGCGCACCGCGGCTAACAAAATGGATGAGCCGCTGCACCCGCTGCGCAGGGCAAATCAGGCCGGCGGTGCAGCGCACATCGACTTCGCCTTCTTCGGCTACCGCTTCGGAACCGCATTCCGGGCAGTGTGCAGGAAAGTCATATGGTGTGCGCGCATTTTCACGCGTCAAATTCTCGACAATCTGTGGGATTACATCCCCTGCCCTTTGCACAACCACACGATCACCGGGACGGACGGCAAGACGCGCAATCTCATCGCGATTGTGCAGCGTTACGTTGGACACCACCACACCGCCAACGGTGACCGGCGTAAGGCGGCCAACCGGCGTGAGCTTGCCCGTCCTACCAACCTGTATATCGATTTGCTCCAGCGTCGTTTCTGCACGCTCGGCGGGGAATTTATGCGCAATCGCCCAGCGCGGCGATTTGGCGACGAAGCCAAGCCGTTCCTGCCATTCCAAACGGTCAACCTTGTAGACGACGCCATCAATATCATATGGCAAATCGGCGCGGCGGCGTTCGATATCGGCATAATGCGCAAGGACATCTGCGGTGCGGCTGAAACGACCCAGTAAGGGCGAAATCGGCACGCCCCAAGCCGCAATCGCCGCCATCACCTCACTTTGCGTATCGGCAGGCAAAGCGCTTACTTCACCCCAGCCATGCGCCAGAAAGCGCAAGGGACGCGATGCGGTAACCTTGGCATCCTTTTGCCGCAAAGACCCCGCCGCCGCGTTGCGCGGGTTGGCGAATAGCTTTCCACCCTTTGCCAGTTGCGCTTCGTTGATCGCCACAAAATCGGATTTTGCCATATAGACTTCGCCGCGTATCTCGAAAACGTCTGGCACGTCGCCGTTCAGCTGTTGCGGAATGTCGGCGATATAGGCGACATTGGCGGTGACATCCTCCCCCACGCTGCCGTCACCGCGCGTGGCGGCCTGTTTAAGCACCCCATGTTCATAACGCAGTGAGAGCGAAAGCCCGTCAATCTTGTCCTCCGCCGTCAAAGCGACCTCGGCGTCCGCCGCCAAGTTTAAAAACCGCCGCACTCTTGCTACAAAGTCGTGGACATCCTGCGCCGCAAAAGCGTTGTCGAGGCTCATCATCCTTTTGGCGTGGGTAACCTTTTTGAGACCCGACCCATCAACAGCAGCGCCCACTTGGCTGTTGGGGCTATCGGCGCGGATGAGATGCGGAAAGGCCGCTTCTAATTCATTGTTACGGCGCACCAGCGCATCATATTCCGCGTCAGAGATTTCAGGCGCATCTTCCGCATGATAGCGCTTATTGTGGTACGCAATCTGTTTCGCCAAGCGCATCAGCTCATTGGCAGCATCTGCCTCAGTCACGCCATTACTCCAGAAAGCGAGATCATACTGCCTCCAAAAGCCGCACGGCCTGCGCCCTTGCCTCGTCGGTCACCTCTGCGCCGGACAGCATACGGGCAATTTCTTGGCGGCGGGCTTCGGCGTCCAGCAAGGTAACACCGGTGCGCGTCACTGTGCCTTGGCTCGATTTCGCGATGAAATAATGCGCCTTTCCTTTGGCAGCGACCTGCGGGCTGTGCGTCACAGCCAATAATTGCGTGCGGGTCGCAAGGCGCGCCAGGCGTTCGCCAATCGCGGCAGCAACAGCGCCACCCACGCCGCGGTCAATTTCGTCGAAGATGATCGTGGCCGCCCCGCCCTCTTCGGCCAAGGCAACTTTCAGTGCGAGGATGAAACGCGACAATTCCCCGCCTGACGCAATCTTCGCCAAAGGTGCAAATGGTGCGCCGGGGTTGGTCGAAATCAGAAATTCGACACGGTCCATGCCATAAGCCGTCCAGCGGTCTTCAGGCAATTTCTCCACCGCGGTCTGAAACTGCGCGGCATCGAGCTTTAATGGCGCAAGTTCATTCTTCACCGCGGCGTCCAGCTTGACCGCTGCTGCCGCACGGACATCCGACAATGCGCTTGCGGATTCGACATAGGCGGCGTGCTTGGCCACGACCTCCGCTTCCAGCACCGCAAGTCCCTCGCCGCCTGCCTGTATCGACTGCAACTGCGCCGTCAGCTTTTCCTGCAACGCAATAATGCCGTCGGGCGCAATATTATGCTTACGGGCCAAAGCCCTTAACTCAAACAAGCGTTCCTCAATTTCATCAAGCCGTGCTGGTTCATATTCAATCGCACGCGCGGCCGCGTTTAGCTTATCCTCTGCCTCACTTGCCTCAATAACCGCGCGGTCCAATGCGGTCAGCGCCTCAGCCAGCAAAGGGTGCGCGTCGGCGAGACGATCCAATTTGCGCGCCGCGCCTCGGATTAAAGACAGGCCGCTCTTCGGGCCGTCAAAGCTCTCCAAAACAGCTTTTAGGTCTTCGGCAATACGCTCGCCTTTTTGCATGTCAGACCGCTCGCCCGCGAGTTGCTCTTCCTCGCCAGCTTGTGGGTTGAATGCGGCAAGTTCGGCCACCGCATGTTCCAACCATTCACGGTCGCGCGCTGCGTTTTCGAGCGCTTCACGGGCAATATCCAAGCGCGATTTGGCATCCTGCCATGCGGCAAAATTGGCGGATACCGTGGCGGTATCGCTGCGGCCGAAGGCGTCCAAAAGCCCGCGATGCCCGCGCGCATTTAACATGCCGCGATCGTCATGCTGGCCGTGTATCTCAACCAAGGCCGCGCCAAGTTCTCGCAACAATGCGGCCGAACAAGGCTGGTCATTGATAAACGCCTTGCTGCCACCGTCGGCCTTTACCGAGCGCCGGATGATTAAAGGCTCATGGTGATCGATATCAATGTCATTGTCGGCAAGGAACGCCGCGACATGGGCCGAAGACTCAAAACTGGCGGTCACCTGCGCCTTGTCGGAACCTGATCGCACCAAACCACTATCGGCGCGCGCGCCAAGGGCAAGACCAAGCGCATCCAACAAAATCGATTTACCGGCCCCGGTTTCTCCCGTGAGCACGCCAAGACCGCCTGCGAATTCCAAGTCCAGTGCCTCGATCAGCACGACATCGCGGATCGAAAGCCCCGTTAGCATGGCATTACGCGGCGGGCGCGTTCTTCTGTATCAAATCATAGGCACGGGCATACCATTCGCTACCGGGGTAATTGGCGCCCAAAACGGCCGCGGCCTTTTTCGCCTCTTCCGGTACGCCCATCGCAAGATAGCTCTCGGTCAAACGATACAGCGCCTCGGGTGCGTGCGTGGTCGTGTCATATTTATCGACCACTTCGCGGAAGCGTACCGATGACGCGAGCCACAAGGCACGGCGTTGGTAGAAACGACCAATTTCCATTTCCTTGCCAGCAAGATGGTCACGGACAAGGTCAATCTTCAAGGTCGCGTCCGACGCATAACGCGATGTCGGGTAACGGCGTTGCACTTCGCCCAAAGCGGCCAATGCTTGCTCTGAAATTTTCTGATCGCGCGTTACGTCGCTGATTTGCTCATAATAAGACAGAGCAATCAAATAATATGCGTATGACGCGTCCTTGTTACCCGGATGGATCGACAGGAAACGGCGCGACGATTGGATCGACTCATTATATTTCTGCGCCATATAATAGCTAAAGGCGCTCATAAGCTGGGCGCGGCGGGCCCATGGCGAATAAGGGTGCTGACGCTCCACTTCGTCAAACAAGGCCGCAGCGACTTCATATTGCTTGTTATCGAGCTTATCCTTGGCAGCCGTATAGAGCGTATTGACGTCACGCGCGACATAACGGGTGTTGCTACCCGGCTTTGCCCCGCCGCCGCCAAGACCGAGCGCAGCGCAACCGGAAAGCAAGGAAGATGCGGCCAATACCGCGATGGGCAGAAGGAATTTTTTGTTCATGAATGTTCCCTAGATAATCTTGCCCGCGCCGCCAAGCCTTTTGCTTGGCACGGTGCATAAACACGCATGCAGCGTGGCCGAGATATTCTGTATCGATGATGAATTGCAGCGCAAAGGGCCAAAAAAAGGGGCCGCCGAAGCAGCCCCTTTTCTTCTCTTATCCTTTACGGATTTAATCTTTCAAGAAAGCTGGAACATGGTCGGGATCGCCCCCGCCATTGTTGCCACCCTCTGACCGGTCTTGGCGTGGGCCACGATCGCCGCGACCTTCGCCGCGTCCGCCATCACGACGGGGACCACGGTCGCCACGGCCTTCACCGCGTCCACCTTCACGACGTGGACCACGATCGCTGCGCTCGCTCTTTTCGCGCGGCGGGCGTGTGTCTTCGAGCTCTTCACCAGTTTCCTGATCAACAACGCGCATCGACAGGCGAACCTTGCCGCGTGGGTCGATTTCGAGAACCTTGACCTTAACGTCCATGCCTTCGCTGACGACGTCCGTAACCTTCTCAACGCGCTCATTGCGCATTTCGCTGACATGGACGAGACCATCCTTGCCACCCATGAAGTTTACGAAAGCACCGAAATCGACCAGATTGACGACCTTACCGTCATAAATCTTGCCGACTTCTGCTTCTTCAACGATGCCCGAAATCCACTTACGAGCGGCTTCGATTTGCGACAGGTCCGACGACGAAATCTTGATGAGACCTTCGTCATCAATGTCGACTTTCGCACCGGTGGTCGCAACGATTTCGCGAATGACCTTGCCGCCGGTACCGATGATGTCGCGGATCTTCGCTTTGTCGATCTGCATCGTTTCGATACGTGGAGCATGTGCGGACAATTCGCCGCGTGCCTCGCCCAATGCCTTGGCCATCTCACCAAGGATATGCGCGCGGCCTTCCTTGGCTTGGTGCAATGCAGTTTCAAAGATTTCGCGGGTAATACCGGCAATCTTAATATCCATCTGCATCGTTGTGATGCCTTCGGACGTACCAGCTACCTTGAAATCCATATCGCCGAGATGATCTTCGTCACCCAAGATATCTGACAGAACTGCGAAATCCTTACCTTCAAGGATCAAGCCCATTGCGATACCCGAAACCGGACGCTTGATGGGAACGCCGGCGTCCATCATCGCAAGACTTCCGCCGCAAACCGATGCCATCGACGACGAGCCGTTCGACTCTGTGATGTCGCTGGTCAGACGGATTGTGTACGGGAACTCGTCCTTGCTTGGCAGCACTGGGTGCAGCGCACGCCATGCAAGCTTACCATGACCAACTTCGCGGCGACCAGGCGCACCGAAACGGCCAACTTCACCGACGCTGTAGGGCGGGAAGTTATAATGCAGCATGAAGCTTTCATAATGCAGGCCGCCAAGACCGTCGATCATCTGCTCTGCGTCCTTGGTGCCCAAGGTGCAGGTCGCGATGGTTTGCGTTTCGCCGCGTGTGAACAAGGCAGAACCATGTGCGCGTGGCAAGAAATGCGTTTCTGAAACGATTGGACGGATTTGCGTGGTAGTGCGTCCATCGATACGTGTGCCGTCTTTAAGGATGGCGCCACGCACGATTTCTGCTTCCAACTTCTTCATCAACTTGCCAGCGGCCATTTGGTCCTGCGGGCTTGCATCTGCGAAAGCTTCCTTTGCCGTTGCGCGTGCAACATTCAACGCGTTCGAACGGGCTGACTTGTCGGTCAGCTTGTACGCAGCGGCAATATCCTTGCCGATAAGCTTCTTCAGCTTATCTTTGGCAGCGGAAAGATCCGCCTGCTCTGGCATAGACCAAGGCTCTTTCGCAGCTTGTTCGGCAAGCTTGATGATGGCCTTGACGACTTCCTTACATGCGTCATGCGCAAACAGAACGGCGCCAAGCATGATTTCTTCCGAAAGCTCATTGGCTTCGGATTCAACCATCATCACCGCGTCATAGGTGGCGGCCACAACCAGGTCGAGATCGCCCTCGGCAACCTGCGCATCGGTTGGGTTGAGAATATATTCGCCGTTCAGATAGCCCACACGGGCTGCGCCGATGGGGCCCATGAATGGAACGCCCGAAATGGTCATCGCAGCCGATGCGGCTACAATCGCCAGAATATCTGGCTCATTTTCACCATCATAGCTAAGAACCTGCGCAATCGCATTGATTTCATTGTAGAAACCTTCTGGGAACAGCGGACGAAGAGGACGGTCGATCAAACGCGAGACCAAAGTTTCCTTTTCAGTCGCCCCACGTTCACGCTTGAAAAAGCCACCGGGAATACGGCCAGCTGCGGAATATTTTTCTTGATAGTGAACGGTGAGCGGGAAGAAATCCTGGCCATCCTTCACGGACTTTGCGGCGGTAACCGCGCAAAGCACAACAGTTTCACCGAGCGATGCCATAACAGCGCCGTCAGCTTGACGGGCAACTTTGCCCGTTTCGAGTGTCAGGGTTTGTCCGCCCCACTCGATTGATACAGTCTTCGTATTAAACATATATTTTCCTTTGACCCGCATGCCCAATGCGATGCGGGGCCTCTTGAGTTGCGGAAATACCGATCCGCCGCGGATGGGGCATTTTCGAGCCCCGATGACAGTCCAGCCTCATTGCTGAAATGCCCTTTTCATGCGCATTCGAAGTTTTTCTTGAAGGCGCAAAACGCAAACGGCCCGCCGAGGCGGGCCGAGAGTGGATTTATTTGCGAAGGCCGAGCTTCGCGATGAGGGCCGCATAACGCGAACCATCAATTTTTTTCAGATAGTCGAGAAGCGAACGACGCTTGTTCACCATTTGAAGAAGGCCACGACGCGAGTGATTGTCTTTGTGGTGGTCTTTGAAATGGCCAGTCAGGGTATTGATACGGTCGGTCAGGATTGCAACCTGCACTTCTGGTGATCCGGTATCGTTTGGCTCGCGTGCGTGCTCTTTTATAACCTGGGCTTTACGTTCTGCAGTAATAGACATATTTTTCCTTCGAACATCATGGAGTTAGGTTAAAGCCACGCACGGTCTTTAAAATCCCGTCGACGTTCTCCACCAGCGCTATAGGCCGCAAATCTGCGCCCCTCGCCCAATGTAGCCCATCTTTCATGGCAATCCCGGTCAAGACGCGGCCCTGTTGGATCGCCCTTGCCTGTTCCGGGGAGAGATTAAGAGCCGGGATGTCGACCAGCCCTGCCTCTATCGGCAAGATAATGTCTTCTTGCGCGGCTCCTTGGCCGAATGCATTCAGTTTGTCCAGCGAAATCGCGCTATCCAAGTTGAACGGCCCAGCGCGTGTACGGCGTAGCATCGCGACATGACCAACGGTGCCGGCCGCATATGCTATATCCCGCGCAAGGCTTCGAATATATGTGCCTTTTGAGACATTGGCGGTGAGTGTGATGGAATTCAACCCCTCAATGGCCGTATCCTTATGAATATATAGCTCATGCACCGTAACGGCCCGCGATTGCATCGCAACGACCGCACCTGCCCGCGCCAAGTCATAGGCACGCTGGCCGTCGATCTTTATCGCTGAATAAGCAGGCGGGATTTGTGCGATGGGCCCTGTAAATTGAGCCAGCGCCGCTTCGACTTGCGCCAAGCTCGGACGATATTCAGATGTTGCGACCACCTCCCCTTCGGCATCCAATCCGCTGGTTTCTGCGCCAAAGCAAATCGTAAAGTCATAGGATTTGGATGCGTCGAGCATACGCCCGCATAATTTGGTCGCTTCGCCCAGAGCAATGGGTAGAACCCCCGTGGCCAAAGGATCAAGCGTGCCACCATGGCCAACCTTGACCTTGCCAAAGCCTGCTTCACGCAAATTGCGCTTTACCGCAGCCACCGCCTGTGTTGAACCCAAGCCAAGCGGTTTATCGAGGATGATCCAGCCATGCATGCGGGGCTATCGTCCTGCCCGCGCCTCATTAAAATGCTTACGGCACATGGCAATATAGCGATCGTCGCCGCCAATTTCGGTTTGCGCGCCGTCAACAACCGCCTTGCCAAATTCGTCGACCCGCAAGTTCATCGTCGCTTTGCGCCCGCAATCGCAGACGCCCTTTAGCTCAACCAGACTGTCCGCTATGCCAAGCAAAGCGGCGGAACCGGGAAACAGCTCGCCCTGAAAATCTGTACGTAGACCGTAACACACAACCGGAATTCCGGCTTTGTCGGCAAGGCTTGCCGCTTGCCAGACCTGTTCCTTGCTCAAAAACTGCGCCTCATCGACCAATACGCAAGCCAATGGCGTTTTGGTGTGCTGGGCAAGCACCGCTTTTTCGATATCTGTTGTCGCGTCAAAGCGGCTGGCATCACCTGCAAGGCCGATACGCGAACTAATCGCGCCAAAACCAGGCCTGTCATCAATGGCTGCCGTCCACAGCATGACATTCATGCCCCGTTCGCCATAATTGAATGCCGCTTGTAGCAACGTCGACGACTTGCCTGCATTCATCGATGCATAATAAAAATACAGCTTTGCCATTACACCGCGTCGCCAGCTGGCGCTTCTGCTTGATCTTCAGTCAAGTCCTGCTGGACCTTGGGCGCGCTTAATAAGGTTTCGATATGCGTTGCTTGGTCAAAACTGTCATCTGCAAGGAACTTCAGCTTTGCAGCATATTTCATGCTGACCCGCGCGGCGACTTCCTTTTGGAAAAACGCCGTATTCGTGCGCAGCGCCTTTAATACCACAGCTTCATTCACCCCAAGCAACGGCTTAATGAATGCCGTCGCATGGCGCAAATCCGGGGACATCCGCACTTCGGTAACGCTAACGCTATGGCTATTGAGGACGTCGTCATGCACCTCACCACGCGCGAGCAGCTCCGACAATATATGCCGGAATTGCTCCCCTACGCGTAGCAGGCGGACCGAACGGCCTTCGGGACCGGTGTCGTTATGTCTAGCCACTATCCGAAAGCCATAATCCGAGCGCTTGACGTTGAACGCGCAAGCAATTCGCCATTTTCGTCAAATAATTCAGCTTCTAGGAAAGCAATAGACCGACCGCGGCTGACTACTCGACCTTTGCCGATAACGCGACCAGGCATTACTGGTTTCAAAAAACTGACCGTGAGATCAATCGACGCTGGAACCTCTTTGCCGCCGGTCATGCAAACCAATGCGGGACCCATTGTGTCATCAAGCATCGCCGCAACAAAACCACCTTGAACCGTCCCCCGCGGATTGAGCATCTGCGCAGTGGGATGAAAAGCAATTTCGATACGGCCTTCATCCGGATATTCCGCGATCAGCTCCCAGCCTAATAGAACCGCACAAGGCGGAGGTGGAAAATTTGCAAAGAAGCTCTCAGCCATCACTCAACACATTCACAACGTCCGTTCACGCTCCTCGATCTCAAAGACTTCAAGCATATCGCCTGCTTTGACATCGTTGGTATCCGCCAAGACGACACCACATTCGAGGCCAGCACGGACTTCGTCGATATTGTCCTTGAAGCGGCGCAGCGATGCAATCGTGGTTTTGGACACAATGACGTCTTCGCGGGTAAGACGCGCGTACAGGCCCTTTTTGATGATGCCTTCTGTGACCAAAAGACCAGCAGCCTTGTCGCGCTTGCCCGATTTGAAGACATCTTTGACTTCGGCACGCCCAACGACGGTTTCGATAATTTCTGGCCCCAATTCGCCCGCCATTTCCTTGGCGATGTCTGCGGTCAGGTGATAGATCACGTCGAAATATTTCAGACGTACGCGGTCACGCTTGGCCAAGGCGGCTGCCTTGGCGTTTGGACGCACATTGAAACCGATAAGTGGCGCGTTCGACGCTGCGGCAAGCAACATATCGGATTCGGTGATGCCACCAACGCCCGCCAGCAATACGCGGACCTTGATATCGTCGGTCGAGATATTGTTGAGCGCAGTAACGATCGCTTCGACCGAACCTTGCACATCACCCTTGATTACTACCGGATATTCCATCGCACGCGTTGCGGACAGATTATCGAACAGATTTTCAAGATTTGGCGTGACCTGCGCCGTGCGGACTTTGGTCGACTGTTCCTTACGGTACAATGCAACTTCACGCGCACGCGCCTCGTTTTCAACCACCGTAAGAACGTCGCCTGCCGATGGAACACCGGTCAGGCCAAGCACTTCAACAGGAGTCGCGGGGCCAGCTTCCGAGACTTGCTGCCCCTTGTCGTTTACCAAAGCCCGAACCTTGCCGCTTTGTGCGCCGACAACGAAGATATCGCCGCGCTTCAGCGTGCCGCGCTTCACGAGCACGGTTGCTACAGCGCCGCGGCCCTTGTCCAACTGCGCCTCCACCACGACGGCTTCAGCCGCGCGATCGGGATTGGCCTTCAATTCCATGACTTCTGCCTGCAAAGCCAGTTTTTCGAGCAAGGTATCAAGGCCGGTTTTCTTGAGCGCCGAAACCTCGACGTCCTGAACTTCACCGCCCATAGCTTCCACGACAACTTCATGCTCAAGCAGACGCTCACGCACCTTTTGCGGATTTGCGCCGTCCTTATCGATCTTATTGATCGCAACAATCATCGGCACATTGGCTGCCTTGGCATGCTTAATGGCTTCAATCGTCTGCGGCATAAGGCCG
>ENA-OUVC01000214-OUVC01000214.1-marine-metagenome-genome-assembly--contig:-NODE-214-length-41212-cov-4.568081_pt1 | contig 41212 bp, 37 predicted proteins | sample MGYA00248622_ERZ508571 | MGnify/ENA primary metagenome ERZ508571 (study PRJEB26236, sample SAMN06267175) | marine metagenome | isolation source: Columbia River Estuary | place: USA:Columbia River Estuary... | reverse complement strand
TATTCTTATTTCTTGAATTATCTCTTTATTAAGAGCAAATTCTACGTCTCTACCTTCGCCTTGTAGAAATAGAGCTGTAAGTTCAGCTTCTGTTAATTTTGAATGTTTACTTACTGTATGTGCGATTCTGTTTTCCATTCCTTCAAGTCTGCTAAGCGACTCTTTTAGAATTGTTCTACTACAACCTCCTTGCATATTCATTGAAACACCATGAAATAAAAACGAAGCATTGGGAGTCGCAAATCTATTTTGTCCACCAACAAAAATAACATTGGCAATAGAATCGATTGTGCCTGTGTTATGCATTGTTACCGTCAACTTGCTTTGTAAAGAAATTAGAAAATTATAAAGCACAAACCCTGAATCAACATCTCCTCCGTTTGAAGCTATAAAAAAATATAATTCGGTTGGTGAATGTTGCTTGATTACTTCAGTTGTGAATTGTATAAACTTATTTACTTTTGTTGGATCAATTCCATCAAAGAAGTTTATGTATACTATTTTTTGATTGTTCATGAGTTAAATTTTTTCTATCGATTGTTCAAATTTTAAGATGCGGATAGATTAATATTTATTTTCATTTTTTCTATACACTGATCAACAGTCCCTTTGCTAGAATAACGTAAAGCATTTACTATTAAAATTATATTCCAAACCGATGAGGCATATACTCATTCTACATTTTTTACCAAAATTTAAGACTAAAGCGTAATTCAGCCCAATAAATTATACCAAAACAGAAATATTCTATACATAAAGGTTACCTTCCCTTATAGGAGCACAATGCTATATTTAAGGAATAGCAGCTAACTAAGTGAGTTACGAGTTGAGGGGGGCAATATTGGCCATGGAGGATACCTCTCCCCACGTATCGACAAAGAACTATTTCCAAAGTACGCTAGTCAAGAGGAAAACAGCCTAAGCAGATTTGCACAAAGCAAAGAAAAAGGGAGCAGGGAAAAGAAATTGAAAATTGTTGTACCTATGTTGTACCTGTAAAACAAAAATCCCTGTAAAATATTAATTTACAGGGATTTAATTTTATTAATTGCGGACCGGACGGGACTCGAACCCGCGACCTCCGCCGTGACAGGGCGGCATTCTAACCAGCTGAACTACCGGTCCTAAAAAAAGTGATCCCGCTGGGACTCGAACCCAGGACCCCAACATTAAAAGTGTTATGCTCTACCGGCTGAGCTACGAGATCATCTTATAAAGAACATCTTTTAGGCCGATTCCCTAAAAGAGAGGGCAAATATAGCGCAATAAAACTAGGTGTGCAACAAATAATATAAAAAATTAAGCAACCGTACCCTCTTTCATTTTTTCGGCATTTTCGGCCAATTGGAGCGCATCTATCACATCCTGAATGCTGCCATTCATTACCTCGGGCAAATTATAAATGGTTAAACCAATGCGGTGCTCGGTAACCCGTCCCTGCGGATAATTGTAGGTGCGTATTTTAGCAGAACGGTCGCCGGTTGCCACCATGGTTTTACGCTTTTTAGACATTTCTTCGTTCTTTTTGGCCAATTCCATCTCGTAAATACGGCTACGTAAAACCGATAAAGCCTTATCAAAATTCTTTAACTGCGATTTCTCATCTTGGCACTGGGCCACTATACCGGTAGGAATGTGTGTTAAGCGAACCGCCGAATAGGTGGTGTTTACCGATTGTCCACCGGGGCCCGAAGAGCAAAACAGATCCTTACGGATATCGTTCATATTCACCTCCACATCAAACTCATCGGCCTCGGGCAATACCACCACACTAGCTGCCGAGGTATGCACCCGGCCCTGGGTTTCGGTATCGGGCACACGCTGTACGCGGTGCACCCCACTTTCGTATTTCAACTGGCCATAGGCATCTTCGCCCGTTATCTCCAACACCACCTCTTTATAGCCACCTGCCGAACCTTCGGTAACATCCATTACCTGAATTTTCCAGCCCTTGCGCTCACAAAAACGCATGTACATGCGGTATAAATCGCCGGCAAATAAAGCCGCCTCATCGCCACCCGTACCGCCACGAATTTCCAAAATAGCATTCTTGGCATCTTCCGGATCTTTCGGAATCAACATCACCCGAATTTCTTCTTCCTTCTCCTCCTTGGCCACCAACAATTCATCCAAGTCCATCTTGGCCATTTCCCGCATTTCTTCATCCTTCTCGGTAGCCAAAATTTGCTTATTGGCCTCAATATTACTCACCAAATTGCGGTAAATCTTATACTCATCTACAATCTTGGTGAGGTCTTTATATTCCTTATTCAGCTGCGCAAAACGCTTCATATCGCTCATCACACCTGGCGAACTCAACTCACGTTCCACATCTTCCCAACGAACCTTAATAGCTTCTAACTTATCTAACATATCTTATTTTTCAGAAAATCAATACCCGTACAACAAAGGTCATACAGTCCCGCTTTCCGTCCCGATAAATCGGGACTGCAATCGGGTTTATGAACCCACAAAAGCGCACAAAAGTAGCTAAAACTTACGACACCAAGGTTAAAACCTCCCCATCAAATACCGCATACGATTGGTAATTCATCCATTCGCCCAAATTCACGTAACGGCTCGTGGCACTCAATTGAATATTCAAGGGTAGATGGCGGTGGCCAAATACAAAATAATCGTAATGCGTATGTTGGAGTACCTCCTTGGCATAAGCCACCAACCACTCTTTATCTTCGCCGGCAAAAGCCTCTTTATTTCCGTTAGCCAAGCGGCTTTTTCTCGAAAAATACGAAGCCAAGCCCATGCCAAAATTGGGATGCAGCCGAGCAAACAACCATTGGCAAAATCCACTGCGGAAAAACTTTTTTAATACTTTATAAGTGGCGTCGCCGGGGCCTAAACCATCGCCATGGTGCAAATAAAATTTCTTCCCGTTGCGCTCCAGCACCAACTCATCCGACACAATGTTTACACCCAACTCCTTTTGGAAATAGCTAAACATCCACATATCGTGGTTGCCTTTAAACAAGGTTACCGCAATGCCGGCTTCGGTTAATTCGGCAATTTTAGCCTGAAAACGCACAAAACCCTTCGGAATAACGGTAGCGTATTCGAACCAAAAATCGAACACATCGCCCATTAAAAATACTTCGGCAGCATCGGCTTTAATTTTATCCAACCAAGCTACCACCAAGGCCTCACGCTCTCTGCTTGTAGCATAAGAAGGCGCACCCAAATGAAAATCGGAAGCGAAGTAAATTTTTTTAGCGGCTTGCATCGTTCAAAAGTACAGAAAAAATTAATGCGCCTCCAGCCAGTTGTTACCCTCTCCAATTTCCACTTCAATGGGCACATTTACGGGCATGGCGTTTACCATCCTATCGCGAATAATGAGTTTTAACTTTTCTACTTCTCCTTTGGGCACATCAAATACCAACTCATCGTGCACCTGCATGGTCATACGAGCCGCTAGCTTTTGGTCTATGATATCTTGGTGAATGCGAATCATCGCTAGCTTAATCATATCGGCTGCCGAACCTTGAATGGGGGCATTGATAGCATTTCGTTCGGCAAAGCCACGCACCGTAGCATTTTGCGAATTGATATCACGCAGATAACGTCTGCGGCCCATGATGGTTTGTACATAGCCGTGTTCTCGGGCAAAAATCATGGTATCTTGCATGTAGCGTTTTACGCCGGGGTATTGCTGAAAGTAATTGTCAATAATCTCAGCGGCTTCTTTTCTCGGAATACCTAAATTTTGCGAAAGTCCGAAGGCCGATTGGCCATAAATAATACCAAAATTTACCGCCTTGGCATTTCTTCGTTGGGTAGCGTCTACTTCGGCTAAAGGCACACCATACACTTTTGCCGCCGTAGCGGTATGAATGTCTAAGCCTTGGGCAAAGGCCTCTAACATATTGGCATCTTTACTAATTTCGGCAATTAAGCGCAACTCAATTTGCGAATAATCGGCAGAGAGCAATACGTGGTTGGCATCTCTCGGAATGAAGGCCTTGCGCACTTCACGCCCACGTTCGGTACGTACCGGAATGTTTTGCAAATTAGGGTTATTGGAACTCAACCTGCCCGTAGCCGCTACCGCCTGGTTGTAGGAAGTATGAATACGGCCGGTTCTTGGGTTAAGTAATTGCGGCAAGGCATCTACATAGGTCGATTTTAATTTTTGCAATTGGCGGAAATCTAAAATGTCCTGCACAATATCGCTCTTGTGCGCCAAAGCCGATAATACATCTTCTCCGGTTTGGTATTGGCCGGTTTTGGTCTTTTTGGCTTTAGGGTCTAATTGCAGTTTATCGAACAGCACTTCGCCCAATTGTTTAGGCGATGCGATGTTGAAGCGTACTCCTGCTTTTTCGTAAATGCTCTTTTCTAATTGAACAATATCTATCTCCAACTGCTTGGATAATTCGTGCAAGGCGGCGGTATCTAAAGAAACGCCTTCCCGTTCCATATCGGCTAAAACATACACCAAGGGGTGTTCCATATCGGCCAATAAGGTATCGCCATTTACCGGTTGTAGCAGCGGTTCAAAAGCCTGTTTCAACTGCAAGGTAATGTCGGCATCTTCGGCGGCGTACTCGGTAATTTTATCTAGGGGCACATCTTTCATGCTGCCTTGGCCTTTGCCTTTGGCTCCAATTAAGCTGGTAATAGAAATCGGCGTATAGCCTAAATAGTTTTCGGCCAAAATATCCATGCCGTGGCGACTATCGGGGTCGAGCACGTAATGCGCCAACATGGTATCGAATAATTTTCCTTGTACCTCAAGACCATAATTTTTCAATACCAAAATATCAAACTTAATATTTTGACCAATTTTACCAATGGCCGGATTTTCTAAAATGGGCTTAAAAAACGAAAGCAATTGCACACAGGCTTGACGATTTTCGGGAGCAGGAACGTACCAAGCTTCTCCGGGTTTAATGGCAAAAGAAAGGCCAACCAATTCGCAATTATTGGCATCGGTGCCGGTAGTTTCGGTATCGAAACAAATTTCCGATTGGGCTGCCAAGAGGCTAATTAAGTTGGCTTGTTTATCTAATGTATCTGCTAAATGATAGGTATGCGGCGTATTTTCTGCGTTCTTTGCAATTTTGGCTGGCTCATCAAATGCATCTAAATGCAATTGTTTGCTCACTACTTTTTCTATATCCACCGTATTGCCAAATAAATCGGTTTGGGCAGCGTGATGCACCGGAGCTGCAGTACTTGCCTGAGTGGCGGCTACACTAAACTCTTCGCCAAAAACTCTACGGCCAAGGGTTCTAAATTCGAGCTCGGCAAATAAAGGCTCGAGCACACTACGATCGGGTTCTTCAATTAATAAGGTTTGCGGATCTAGGGCCACAGGGGCGTCTAAAATAATGGTGGCTAATTTTTTGGAAAGCAGGCCTTGTTGCGCAAAATTTTCTACGTTTTCACGCATTTTGCCTTTTAACTCGTGGCTGTTGGCAATGATGTTTTCCATAGAGCCGTACTGCTTAATAAGCAGCTTGGCTGTTTTTTCGCCAATGCCCGGAATGCCCGGAATGTTATCTACCGCATCGCCCCAAAGGCCTAAAATATCAATCACTTGGTCTATACGATCTATCTCCCATTTGGCCAACACCTCTTTTACGCCCATAATTTCTACATCGTTACCCATACGGGCCGGCTTGTAAATGAAAATATTGTCGGAAACGAGTTGCGCAAAATCTTTATCGGGGGTCATGCAGAAAACGGTGAAGCCTTCTTGCTCTGCTTTTTTAGCAAGGGTACCAATTACATCGTCGGCTTCGTAGCCATCGGAACTAATTACGGGAATGTTAAAGCCTTCTATTAAACGGATAATATAGGGAATGGCGGTAGCCAAATCTTCTGGCATGGCTTCGCGATGGGCTTTATACGCTTCAAATTCTACATGGCGTTCGGTGGGTGCCGAAGTATCGAATACCACGGCCATATGGCTTGGTTTTTCTTTTTTGAGCACCTCCAACAGCGTATTGGTAAAACCCATTACTGCCGAGGTATTTAAGCCGGCGGCGGTATAACGGGGGTTTTTACTGAAAGCAAAATGTGCCCGATAGATGAGGGCAAAGGCGTCTAAAAGAAATAATTTTTTCATGTATACAAGTGCTTGCCAAGGCGCAAGCTCCCAAATTTAATAATTGGCGGTGTAATAACGGGTTTTTATTTCCTACAGATACAATCTAGCAAATGATCGTTTACCATACCGGTGGCTTGCATGTGGGCATAGCAAATGGTGGTGCCAAAAAACTTGATGCCTCGTTTTTTGAGGTCTTTGGCAATTTTATCGGAAAGTTCGGTGCGGGCGGGTACTTCTTTTAAACTTTTCCACTGGTTTACAATCGGCTTTTTTTCGGGAAGATATCCCCAAATAAATTCGGAAAAACTCCCAAATTCTTTTTGAATGTCTAAGAAAATTTGGGCATTGCGAATAGTGGATTGTATTTTTAAACGGTTGCGAATGATGCCGCTGTCTTGCATTAAACGTTCCGCATCGGCAGGGGTAAATTGCGCCACTTTAACTGGATCGAAATTGGCAAAGGCTTTGCGATAACCTTCCCTGCGACGCAAAATAGTAATCCAACTTAAGCCGGCTTGTGCCCCTTCTAGCACTAAAAATTCAAACAAGGTGCGATCGTCATACACCGGTTTTCCCCACTCTTCATCGTGGTATTTTACGTATAAGGGGTCGGTACCGCACCAGCCGCACCGAACGGTTAAATCGCTTGACATATTACTCTATTTGAATGGGATAATGGCTTAATAATCCGGGTAAGCCCTCTACTGAAAATTTGGCCTGGTTTACCTTATTTTGCTCTGGCTGAATGGTAAAATTACGGGCTGTTCGGAAGTCAGCTTTTTCAAGTATGGTCTGCTCAAACACCGCCCGATTTAAATCGCACTGGTCAAATTGAACGCCAGTGAGGTCTGCTTCTCCAAATTCAACTTCTTGCAAGCTACAAGAACTAAAGTGGGTGTTTTTAAGTTTTCGCTTGTAAAAGGACGAAAAATCTAGATTACACCGAGTAAAGCTTACTTCAAATAAAAAATCAGTGCAGTACTCAAAACGTAAACCAATGAGTTTACAATCTATAAAATGAACTGCTCGGAAGGCTGTACGGGTAAGGTGAACGTTGCTTAGATTACACGCTGTAAATTCGCAATTGGTAAACAGCACCTCGGTTATATCTGCTGAGGTGAAATCACAATTCACAAAAACACAGTCTTCGTATTCGCCTTTTTTAAAATCACCGGGAGCGAAATTCCGGTTTTCAAAACGCTGTTCAAAAAAAATGTCCATGGATGTATTATGCATTCAGTTCATCCCAATACTCTACCGCTCTACGATAGTGTGGAATAACAATGGAGCCGCCCACTAGATTGGCAATCATAAAAATCTCGTTCATTTCTTCGGAATTTACCCCGGCTTCGTGGCATTTGCCCAAATGATATTTAATGCAATCGTCGCAACGCAAAACCATAGAGGCAACCAAGCCTAACATTTCTTTGGTTTTTACATCCAAAGCACCGTCGGCATAAGTGGTGGTATCAAGTGCAAAAAACCGTTTGATATTGGTGTTGGCACTTTCCATAATCCGATCGTTCATTCGGTTACGGTAATCGTTAAATTCGTTTACTAATTTTCCCATGGTTTAAATTTACGCTTCTAAATCCAATTCTAAAGCCGGATCCCAAAATAGCTTTTTAAAATGTTGCACTTGATCATTTAGCACCGCTATGCCTTCGGCTTCGAGCAATTCTTGCATGCGGCTGGGGCTTTCAAAATGGTGTTTACCGGTGAGCAAGCCTTGGCGATTAACCACCCGATGAGCCGGCACCGGTGGATGTACGGTATGGGCTCCGTTCATGGCATAACCTACCATTCGCGACGAACCTTTGGTGCCCAAATAGGCGGCAATGGTACCGTAAGAAGTTACTCTGCCCCGCGGAATTAAGCGGACTACTTGGTATACTTGCTCAAAAAAATCAGCTCTATCCATTAAGCAAAACTAAAGCGTACGTAATTGATGTTTTTATCGTGGGCCAAGTATTTTTTCTCGTAATAGGTTTTTATCGACAATACCTCGTCTACCAAATCAGAACGGTATAAATCTTCGGTGCGTACGTGTAGCTTTAAGCCAAGCTGCTCAATAGTTTCGAGCGTAAAGGCATAAAAATCGTCGTTATCTGTTTTGAGGTTTATAGGAGAAGACTCTTGAAGAATCACTTTGTATTTTTCTAAAAATCGGGGGGCGGTTAGGCGTTTCTTCTCCCGGCTAATCTGCGGTTGCGGGTCGGGGAAAGTAATCCAAATTTCACTCACTTCATCGGCATCAAAATAGTCTAATATTTGCTCAATTTGAATGCGCAAAAAAGCCACATTTTCAATGCCCTCTTCTATAGCGGTTTTGGCACCACGCCAAATGCGGTTACCTTTGTAATCGATGCCAATAAAGTTTTTTTCTGGAAATAATTGCGCCAAGTTTACGGTATACTCTCCTTTGCCACAAGCCAATTCTAAAACCAAGGGTGCATCATTTTTAAAATGCATTTTGCTCCACTTACCTTTAAATGATTTTCCGGCATCTAATTCATATACATTGGCGAATGTTTCTATTTCTGCAAACTTGCGAAGTTTATCTTTACCCATGGCAATAGTTTAGGGCAACAAAAATAGTTTTATCTTTGAAGCAACCGTGGAAAAAAACGCAAAAATATATGTAGCCGGTCATCGAGGGATGGTGGGCTCGGCTATTTTTAGAAAATTAAAGGCCGAAGGCTATACCAATTTGGTCATCCGCAATTCGCAAGAACTCGATTTACGAAACCAACAGGCCGTAGCCGATTTCTTTGCAGCTGAAAAACCAGACTATGTTTTTTTGGCTGCTGCCAAAGTGGGCGGTATTGTAGCTAACAATACCTACCGGGCCGATTTTTTGTACGAAAATTTGGCTATCCAGAACAACGTGATACACCAAGCATACCTACAAGGGGCGAAAAAATTGTTGTTTTTGGGTTCTAGCTGCATCTACCCTAAATTGGCACCACAACCCTTAAAAGAAGACTATTTACTAACGGGTTTATTGGAGCCTACCAACGAGCCTTACGCCATTGCCAAAATTGCCGGCATTAAATTATGCGATGCCTACCGCGACCAGTACGGTTGTAATTTTATTTCGGTTATGCCTACCAATTTGTATGGCTATAACGATAATTACCACCCAGAAAATTCGCACGTATTGCCTGCTTTAATTCGCAAATTTCACGAAGCCAAAACAAGCGGTGCAGCAAGTGTAACGGTTTGGGGAACGGGCAGCCCCTTACGAGAGTTTTTGTTTGCCGACGACTTGGCCGATGCATGCTATTTTTTAATGCAAGAGTACAATGAGGCTGGCTTGGTAAACATTGGCACGGGCCACGATTTGAGCATTAAAGATTTAGCACTATTAATTAAAGAGGTAGTAGGTTTTACAGGCGACTTGGTATTTGACACCAGCAAACCGGATGGAACTCCCCGCAAACTATTGGATGTTTCTAAATTGCATACCCTTGGTTGGAAACACCGTATAGCATTACAAGAAGGATTGGCCTTGGCCTATCAAGATTTCCTAAAAAAATTATAAAAAAAGATGAAAAAACTAGCATTAAGCCTATTATTTATTGGTACAAGCCTAACTATTTTCGCACAATCTGTCGAAAAAATTAAGGAAAAGGATGTAAGTCGCATTATTAAAACCCTCACTGCCGACGATATGGAAGGCCGAGCTACTTTTTCGGCAGGGATTGATAAAGCCGCCACCTTTATAGAAAACGAATTCAAAAAAATTGGCTTGCAAACACTCGATGGAGAAACTTCTTTCCGTCAATCTTTTAGCATGAACCGCATAAAACCGGGTACTGCCACAGTAAGTTTAAACGGAACAGCCATACCAGCCGAACAAGTGATTGTTAGCAGCGATCAAACCCAGTTAAATTGGACCGAAGCTAGCGGTATTGAAAATATTCAACTAGCCGCTGGAGCTACTTTTATGAATCGCTACCGCGAAATTTTACGAGCCAATAAATCGGTCGTTGTTTGGGTTGATCGTCAATATGCCGATGCCTTTAAGCGTCTTCGCGATGCCTCGTTTAGAACCCGGATGGCGGAAAAACCAAAGGCAACTTCGGTAGTATTTATTTTAAGTGATCAGATAGCCCCTTCTTTCAGCATTTCGGCAAGCAATAGCATAGATCAAGCACCGCTGTTTAACGTGGCCGGCATCATTCCCGGCAAATCAAAAGCGAAAGAATACGTGGTTTTCTCAGCACATTACGATCATTTAGGTATTGTTAAAGCGGTGGAAGGCGATTCTATAGCAAACGGTGCCGACGATGATGCTTCGGGGACTACCGCAGTAATTGAATTGGCTAAATATTATAAAAAAATAAACAACAACGAGCGTACCTTAATTTTCGTGGCTTTTACCGCCGAAGAGGTGGGTGGTTTTGGTTCTAAATATTTTTCTTCTAAACTAAATCCCGATGATGTTGTAGCGATGTTTAACATTGAAATGATTGGGAAAGAATCGAAATTTGGCAAAAATAATGCCTTTATTACCGGCTACGAACGTTCAGATTTTGGAGAGATTTTACAGCGCAATTTAGAAGGTACCGATTTTAAATTCTATCCAGACCCATACCCAAGCCAGAATTTATTTTACCGCAGCGACAACGCAACCCTAGCGGCATTGGGCGTTCCGGCACATACCATTTCTACCGATCAAATTGACATTGATAAATTTTATCACACCGTAAATGATGAATTGGAAACACTAGACGTTTCGAATATTACGGCTACCATTAAGGCCATTGCCCTAAGTTCAAGAAGTATTGTGAGTGGAAAAGATGCTCCGAAACGGATACCGAAATTATAAGGCTTTACGCATTATATAATCGTTTAACACGAAGGTGTGATACGGAATGTCAAGGGTTTGATGAATGTCAAACCCTTGTTTTTTATAAAAATCAACCGCTTTATTACCGCGGTTTACATTGAGCTCTAAAATAAGTCCGCCTAACTTTTTAGCTTGTGAGCCCACCTCTTCTATCAGCAATTTGCCCGTACCCTTGCCTTGTTCGCTAGGTAAGAGGTAAAGTTTGTGCAGTTTAAACACCTGCTCCTCCGTATTCGTTTCACTAAAAGCTGCAAAACCCACCGCCAATTCGTTTCTCTCGACTAGTAAAAAGGTAATTCCTTCGCTAAACTGTTGAGTTAAGGCTGTTGGGGAATACATCTCCTTAAGCATGTAGCTAATTTGTTCGGCCGAAATAAAAGAACGGTATGCTGGCCACCAACTTTCTTCAGCTAACTGACCAATGGTTGAAATATCGGTAGGGTTTGCCGTTCGAATACTCAAACTCATAACTCTTCGGCAATAAATAAGAAGGGTTGTTCAAACGTTAGGGCGTAAAAACCATCTTTTTCGGTTTCGAATTGATGAAAGCCGAGGTGCTTTAAGCCTTCTATTTGCAGATGTTTGGCATCGTGGAGCAAGTGTACTTTTTGCCCACCGGTTTGCCATTTACTAAATCCAGAACGGATAGGCATAATTTTTTTATCGGAGGTGAAAATCACCAAATTGATGATATCAACAAATAACACGTAGTCTTTCAGCAAAAATTCTTCAGCAATAACATTTACCGCCGGATAGCCTTCGGCAACCAAATATTTCAAGGCATCTTCCAATGGCTCGTACTCGGTAAGCACGATATGGGTATGTTCTTGTGCATTAAAATTTCGATTTTGGGTAACTACGGCATCAATTTTAATACCCAAAGAATCGGCATAGTCATACACCTCTTCGGTTACCATAACAGTTGGGCTCCACTCTAGCAATTGGCCCAATTGTTCGTTAGCGAAATGCGCCAAATTGACAATGAGTAGGGCTGGTTCTTGTTTTTCTCTAACGATATGGTGCGACGACATCTATTTAATAAGTTCGTTTACCGGAGTGCCGATGCTGCCGTTGGGCATTTGTACATGCAATAATGCCGCCAAGGTGGCTGCAATATCGGTCATGTGAGTAGGGGCATTGGTTTTGCCATGTTTTACCCCCCAACCCATAAACACCAAAGGAATGTGCGCATCGTAAGGGTTCCAACTTCCATGAGTAGTTCCCGTAGCACCATAACCGGCAAACCAACCGGGTTGTAAAATGAGTTGGATGGCTCCGCTGCGTTCGGCATAGTACCCATTAATAATTCGGCTACGTAACACATCAGGAATAGGGGCTTGTTGCACCGCCTTTTGATCAATTGCATTGGCCACTCCTTCTTGACTTTGCAGGTACGCAATGCAATCAGAAATAATAGCTTGTTCGTTTAACTTAGCCTCGGCAATGGCCAGGTTATTTAAATTTACTTGGTAATTATCTAAACTCAATACCAATTTTTTGGTTTGATATTTTTCTTCTAACAGCGTATTAAGCCCAGCCATGATTTTGGCTGCCGGCCATAAACCTGCCGGAATTTTTTGGTCGTTCAATAAAGTAGGGTTGTGTGCACAGCCATGATCGGCAGAAAGAAATACGGTATAATTGTTTTTACCAACAGTTTTATCTAAGTAGGCGAAAAATTTAGCAAAATCTTGGTCTAAGCGCAAATAGGTATCTTCTACTTCAATAGAATTCGGACCAAAAGTGTGGCCAATATAATCGGTAGATGACAAGCTAACGGCTAAGAAATCGGTTGTCGTACTTTTACCCAATTGCTCATTTTCAATGGCCGCTTTAGCCATATCTAGCGTAAGTGAATTCCCGTAGGGTGTAGTGCGTAGGAGTTTATAATTAGGTAGCCCACCCTGATTTAAAATTATAGGAAATACCGGTTGATTATTCCCTGCCAGTTTGCCTTCGTAGGGATTGTTATCTTTAAAACTTTGCGTGTAGGTATCTATTGAATATAAGGTATTCCAGTTTTGCTTTAAGTAGGCATCAGCTTTTTTCTGATCATTAAAATTTTTCACCCAAGCTGGCAAATCCTTCATATAATAGGTGCTGGTAATCCAGCCGCCTGTTAAATCATCGTACCAGTAAGCTGCATCAGCACTATGGCCGGCGGGCAAAATACCCCCACGATCTTTTAAGGCAATACCAATTACTTTTGATTTGAAATTGGTAGCCAACTTTAACTCATCGGTAATGGTGGTGGTAAGTAGATTTCTGGGCGACATTTGACCAGCCTTAGAGCTACTGCCTACCGTTTGTACCGTTTCGTCTTCGGTACAGTACATGGCTTTTCCGGTTTTTTGGATAATAAAATCGTTGCCAGCGATGCCATGAATAGCCGGCACCGAACCGGTATAAATGGTTGTATGGCCAATAGCGGTTACCGTAGGAATGTAATCAATCATGGTATTTTCGCAAGAAAAACCTTCGTTGAGCATGCGCTTAAAACCACCCGCTTGATAGCGGTCGTAATAACGATACAAAAAATCCCAACGCATTTGATCTACCACCAAGCCTACTACCAATTTTGGTCTCGGTAAAGAGGTAGAGGTGTTTGACGTTTTCGATTGTGCCTGTACAAGTACTGCACTAAAAATAAGAAATATAGATAGGAGATTTTTGATTCTGCTCATGGGATATTTATTATGGTTCAAATATCGTTAAAACTTCAGGTTTAACGAAATTAAGAAATTACGTGTGGCCTGCGGATAATAGTAGTTTTCGGTAGTGAAATTGCCCCCAGAGATATAACTGAAGGTATAGCCATTGGCTTCGTATTTCTTGTTAACCACATTATTCACCAAGAGGGTTAGCCCTAAATTTTTAGTCGATTTTAAGCTGAAATTATACTGAAAGCGTAGGTTATGAACCAGCATTTCCTTTAGTTGGCGTGCCTTATTGGCGGTATTGTCTAAGTATTGCCGACTTACGTATTTTCCAATAAAGGCAATTTCAGCATTTTTAAAAGGAACATAATCCCATTCGCCGGAAGCAACAACAGCAGGAGAAAAAGCAATAGTTGTGTTAGTTAACTCGGTGCCTATTTGCGTACCATTGTCGTAATCATCAATATAATTCGTAAAGCGTTTAATTTTATTTTGACTCCAAGCTATATTGGCTTTCCAAGCCCATTTTTCACTTAATTTTAAGCTAGCATCTAGCTCCAAACCCATGCGGTAACTATCGGGCACATTGCTGCGGCTATATTCGCCTACATCGTTTATTTCGCCGGTTAAAATAAGTTGGTTTTTGTATTGCATAAAATAAGCGTTTAGCGCTGCACTGAAATTACTACGGCTAAATCGATAGCCCGCTTCTACATCTGTTAAACGTTCAGAAACGGGGCGACTAGCTGGTGTAGCATTCACAAAATCATTGCGGTTAGGCTCTTTATTGGCTACCGCTATGGAGGCATAAAGCTGATTTTGAGCATTTAGTTGATAGCTAAGACCAAACTTTGGATTAAAAAAATTAAAAGTCACTGCTTGTTGAATGTTTTGCAAATTGGTATCGTAGCCCACAAATTCATGGCTCACCGCCCGATATTGCACATCGGCATAGGCTACCCAGCGGCCACGTTGCCAGGTTGATTTCCCGTACACATTAAAATCAGTTTTAAAGCCATCGTTATCGTAGTAATGCTGGCGAATTTGGCTATCGGATGCATACGTTGCCCAAATAATTTCGCCAAAATGGCGGCCTTTGTATTCGTTGTAAGCGCCTCCCAGGGTGAAATCTAATCCGTTTTTAGGCGTATAATTTAAAGCAAAGGTACTGCCGTAAAAATCGTTATCTAACCAACGGCGGCGGATTAAATCGGTTTGAGAAATGGTGTTTCCACCTATTAGAACGGGGCTTAAGTCATAATCGGCGAAATCTTGGTCGGCTTTATATTCTTCGTAATAACCACGGCCGTAGGTATAATGAAAGGCACCGCTTAAAGAAAGTTTAGGCGAAAAGCTGTGAGCGTACAAAAGTTGATAGTGGTCCTGTGTGTAATTATCCGTTTGATCGGCGTACGTGTAGGCATTGTAGGTTCTGTTGTTTGCCAATTCTGATTCTGGAACACCATTCCATGCTTGGTAGGTTTTTTCCTGGCCCGAAAACACATTGGCCCGAATAAGGGTATTGGCACCATACCAAGCACCACTTAAAAAGTATGATTTTAGTTTAGATGATGCTCTATCGATATACCCATCAGACTGGATTCTTGACAAACGACCATCAAACGTAAACTGATTGTTTAGTAAACCCGTACCAAAATTGAAGGTGTTTTTTTGGGTATTGTAAGAGCCAAAACTATTGTTTAGCTCAGTATAGGCCGAATCTTTGCGAACAGTGGTTTGTATGTTTATACTGGCCCCAAAAGCACCAGCACCGTTCGTAGAGGTGCCCACTCCTCTTTGCACCTGAATATTATCTACCGAAGAAACAAAATCGGGTAAATTGACGAAATAGGTAGCCTGGCTTTCTGGATCGTTAAATGGAATCCCGTTCAGCGTTACATTTATTCGAGAAGCATCGCTGCCCCGAATACGGAGGCCTGTATAACCAATACCTGTGCCCGCATCCGAACTCACTACCACCCCTAGTGTTTGATTGAGCACAAAGGGTAAATCTTGGCCGGTATTATTTTTTTCTAAAACTGCTTTACTCAGGTTGGTATAGGTTGTTGCGCTCTGTTCAGTAGCTCTAGTAGCTTTAATTACCACTTCATCGCCAGGGAAAATATTGGGTTTTAGCACGATTTCTACTTGAGCTTTAGCGGGTAAAGCAATGGTTTTTTCTATAGGTTGATAGCCTACAAAACTCACCTTTAGCACATAGTTTCCGGCTGCAAGACCGGTAAATGAAAATAGCCCTTGGCCGTTGGTGGCAAAAGTTTGATTAGAGCCAACACTTACCGTGGCACCCACTAGTCCCAATTGTGTACGTGCATCTAATACTTTTCCGCTAAAAGTAAGTTGCGCAAAAGCAAGAACCGGCAATAGTATCGCCAACAGCGCAAAAAATAATCCTTTTTTCATTTTTATGACTTTAAAATTTAACAGTTGCTTTAAAGGGGTAAAAGCAACTTTTATTAAATTTTTACCTTCCCTACGCCGGCATTATCCGGATCAGGTGCTTTGATAGTTCGCAAAACCTAGAACTATCAAATGGGTATAATCTCAGCCCGTTTTTGTGTTTGCAAGAAACAAGGCACCCCTATTTGATGATTCAAAATTAGACTAATATTCTGAATTTTAGGTACAAATTGCGTCAGAAATAATACTTTTGCAGTACTATGCTTAGAACACACACTTGCGGAGAATTAACCTTAGCAGATTTAGGAAAAGAAATTAGCCTTTGCGGCTGGGTGCAAAAATCACGTGATTTAGGCGGAATGACCTTTGTGGATATTCGCGACCGCTACGGGATTACCCAATTGGCTTTTAATACCGACGACAATGCCGAGTTACGTGCCAAAGCCCGTGAACTGGGCCGTGAGTTTGTGATAAGCGTACAAGGAACCGTAATTGAACGTTCGAGCAAAAACATAAAAATGCCTACCGGAGAAATAGAAATTAGCGTTTCGGCTATCACTATTTTAAATCCGGCTAAGCTTCCTCCATTTTTAATTGAAGATGAAACCGATGGCGGCGACGAGCTACGGATGAAATACCGCTACCTCGATTTACGTCGTAACCCGGTTCGTAATAATTTAGTGCTTCGCCATAAAATGGCACAAGAAGTACGCCGTTACCTCGATGGGCTAGACTTTATTGAGGTAGAAACTCCGGTATTAATTAAATCTACGCCAGAAGGTGCCCGCGATTTTGTGGTGCCTAGCCGAATGAATGCCGGCGAATTTTACGCCTTACCCCAATCGCCCCAAACCTTTAAGCAATTGTTAATGGTATCGGGCTTCGATCGCTATTTCCAAATTGTAAAATGTTTCCGCGACGAAGATTTACGTGCGGATCGCCAGCCTGAATTTACTCAGATTGATTGCGAAATGGCTTTTATTGAACAAGAAGATATTTTAAACGTATTTGAAGGCTTAATTAAACAACTCTTTAAAAACGTTAAAGGCATTGATTTAGGCGCTGTACCTCGTATGACTTATGCCGATGCCCTGCGTTTATACGGATCGGATAAACCCGATACCCGTTTTGGAATGCACTTTGTAGAACTAAACGACGTAGTAAAAGGGTCTGATTTTCCGGTATTTGATGCCGCCGAATTGGTAGTTGGTATTAAAGCCGAAGGTTGCGCCGAGTATACCCGCAAGCAGTTAGACGAATTAACCGATTTTGTAAAACGTCCGCAAGTAGGCGCCACCGGATTGGTGTACTGCCGTTACCAAGCAGATGGCACTTTAAAATCATCGGTAGATAAATTTTATAGCGAAGAACACTTAAAAGCGTGGGCAACCGCATTTGATGCAAAGCCCGGCGATTTGATCTTAGTAATGGCCGGCCCTGCCGAAAAAACTCGTAAACAACTAAACGAATTGCGTTTAGAAATGGGCAACCAGTTAGGCTTGCGTGATAAAAACACCTTCGCTCCGCTTTGGGTTTTGGATTTTCCGCTATTGGAATGGGATGAAGAAAGCGGCCGTTACCATGCCATGCACCATCCATTCACCTCACCAAAACCAGAAGATATTGCCTTGCTTGACAGCCAACCCGGCGACGTACGAGCCAATGCCTACGATATGGTTGTGAATGGAACCGAAATTGGTGGTGGTTCTATCCGTATTCACGATAGGGCGCTACAATCTATTATGTTTAAACACTTGGGTTTTAGCCCAGAAGAAGCTCAAAAGCAATTTGGCTTTTTATTAGAAGCCTTTGAATATGGTGCACCTCCACATGGCGGTATTGCCTTTGGCTTCGATAGGTTAGTTTCAATTTTCGCTGGTTTGGATTCTATCCGCGATGTAATTGCCTTTCCTAAAAATAATTCGGGCCGCGATGTGATGATTGATTCTCCATCTACCATTTCTGAAGAGCAGTTGAAAGAATTGAGCATTAAAACAACAACATAAGTTAAACTAACCTTCTATTAAAAGCCAGACCTAAATCTGGCTTTTTTATTTTATACAGATTTTAATACATTTAGAGTCCAAACCTAAAATCCATGAACAAAACCATACTATTCTTACTCTTGGGAGTTTCACTCTCAGCAGTTGCACAAACCGACGCTCTAAAAGCAAAAATTAGTAAATCGGCCGATAAAATTGAAGGTCAAGTAATTGCTTGGCGTCGCGATTTTCACGAACACCCCGAATTAGGAAACAATGAAGTGCGTACGGCAGGCATCGTAGCGAATTACCTAAAATCTTTGGGGTTAGAAGTTAAAACCGGCGTGGGTAAAACAGGTGTGGTGGGTATTTTAAAAGGTGCAAAACCCGGTCCCGTAGTAGCCCTACGTGCCGATATGGATGGCTTACCGGTAGTAGAACGCACTCCGCTTGCCTTTGCTTCAAAAGTAAAATCAACCTTTAACGGGCAAAGCGTTGGCGTAATGCATGCCTGCGGACATGATTCGCACACGGCCATGCTCATGGGCGTTGCCCAAGTGCTTAGTAGTTTAAAAAATGAGCTTAAAGGAACGGTAAAATTTATTTTTCAGCCTGCCGAAGAGGGCCCGCCATTTGGCGAAGAAGGTGGTGCTGAATTAATGATTAAAGAAGGCGTGATGGAAAACCCACATGTAGATGTAGCCTTTGGTTTACACATTAATTCGCAAACACCGGTAGGAACCATTACCTATCGTCCGGGTGGTACTATGGCTAGCGTAAACGATATGAGAATTATCGTTAAGGGTCGCCAAGCCCATGGCGCCTATCCGTGGTCATCGATAGATCCGGTTGTAGTATCGGCACAAATTATAAATGCTTTACAAACCGTTGTAAGTAGAAATTTAAATGTAACCGAGAATGCTGGGGTAGTAACCATTGGTTCTATACATGGTGGCGTACGCTCTAATATTATACCCGAAGAGGTTGAACTTATGGGCACCGTACGAAATCTGAGCAAAGAAGATGAGCAATTATTTATTGAACGCATAAAAACCATAGCCACCAAAACTGCCGAAGCAGCGGGTGCAACGGCTGAAGTGAAAATTCCCTTTAGTGTACATTATCCGGTAACTTATAACGATCCTAACTTAACCGCTCAAATGTTACCTACCCTGCAAAAGCTAGCCGGTAACCAAAATATTAAATTGAAGCCCGCAGTTACTGGTGCCGAAGATTTTTCGTTTTACCAAGAAAAAGTACCCGGATTGTTTATCTTTTTGGGAGGAATGCCTAAAGGAGGCGATCCGCTAAAAGCGCCATCACACCATACACCAGATTTTTTTATTGATGAAAGTGGCTTTACACTAGGCATAAAAGCCTTGGCTAATCTAGCGATTGATTATATGGATCAAGCGAAAAAATAAGGGAAAATAACTCTACAAAAAACCCTGAAGCATGCTTCAGGGTTTTTTATGTAGCCTAAAATGGTAAATCATCATCGGGAGCCGATTCATCAAAATCTACGGGCAACTCCTCAGGGTTTCTTTCTGCAGGAGATTTACTATCATCGTAATCGCTTTTACGACCAAGCATGGTAAAATTATCGGCAACCACTTCGGTAGTATAGCGTTTATTTCCCTCCTTATCATCATAAGCACGGGTACGAAGTTTGCCTTCTAAATAGATTAACTTCCCCTTTCGAAGGTATTTTGCAGCAATTTCAGCTAAACCACGCCAAATTACTACATTGTGCCATTCTGTTTGCTCTACTTTTTTACCATCTTTAGTAGAATAGCTTTCTGAAGTGGCTAGCGAAAAACTAACCATACTTGAGCCGCTATCCAAATGTCGAACTTCAGGGTCCTTGCCCAAATGTCCAACTAAAATAACTTTGTTAATTCCAGACATATCTTTAAGATTTAATTAATTTAATTTGAAGGTAAATAATTTTATTATAAATTCAAATATCAATTTTGGTTGTGCTACATTTTCTAATTCGGCAAAGGTTATAAATTGCCCCTTATTAGCTGAAATATAAGTATCCGAAGCTTCCATGACTATGAATTGCGCAAATATTTGTTGATGGGATAGCAAATGTTTGACCGGCCCATGCACCCATTTTATATGGCTAAGGTCTCCAAATTTTTGCTTAAAATCGTCACTATAAATTAATTCCTCGGGCGTACGTGCGGTAGCGCTTTCAAGCAAAGGAAATTCATACAACCCTTGCCAAATATCGCCAGCTCCACGCTGTTTTATAGCAATACTGTCTTCATGCAGCAGAACCACATAGTTAAAAAACCGTTTTCGAGCAGGCTTTTGTTTCAATTTTACAGGCAAATTTTGAATTTGATTGGTGCTAAAGGCAGTACAACCGGTACGTAATGGGCAAGTTTCGCAAAGTGGACTTTTGGGTTTGCACTGCAAAGCACCAAACTCCATAATGGCTTGATTATAAACACCAGCTAATTTTGGAGGTAATAGTTCTTGCGCCAATTCTGAGAATTGTTTTTTTCCTTTACTAGAATTTATGGGTGTATCTATTCCAAAATATCGAGCCAGCACACGAAACACATTCCCATCTAGCACAGCCCTTGCCTCATTGCTCGAAAAAGAAGAAATGGCAGCAGCTGTATAGTCTCCTACACCTTTCAAGCGTACTAAATCATCATAGGAACTTGGGAAACGTCCATCAAACTGCTCCATAACCATTTTAGCAGTGTGGTGCATGTTCCGTGCTCTCGAATAATAACCCAAACCCTGCCAATCGTTTAAAATTTCACCTTCGCTAGCAGCAGCAAAATCTGCTATGGTAGGATAATGAGTTAAAAATCGATGGAAATAAGGTAAGCCCTGATCGACCCTAGTTTGTTGCAAAATAATTTCAGATAGCCAGAGGACATACGGATTGGTGCTATGCCGCCAAGGCAAATCACGTTTATGCTCCTGGTACCAGGCTATTAATTCGTTTGCAAAAGTCATTTGGTTATAAATTTGAAAGCGTGTAGGCCACAAAAATAGCTTAGTATTTGTTTTATAGCGACTTGCTGTAAAAAAAATCGTGTATTTATTTCCCAAATTGATTTTAAAAAGATACCTTTGCAACCCAAAAACAATACAAATATTATACATAAAGCTATAAAACACTACACTATGACTAAGGCAGAAATTATCGCAGAAATTGCTACTAAAACCGGAATTGAAAAAGGTGATGTACAAGAAACCGTTGAAGCGTTTTTTAAAGTTGTAAAAAACTCAATGGTAGGTGGAGAAAACGTATATGTAAGAGGGTTTGGCAGTTTTATAGTGAAAAAACGTGCTAAAAAAACAGCTAGAAATATTTCTAAAAATACCGCCATTATTGTGCCTGAGCATTTTGTGCCTAGTTTTAAACCGGCCAAAATTTTTGTAGATAAAGTAAAAAACGGGAATAAATCTAAAATTGCCTAACACACGCAATGTTTAACGCCAAACAAATAGCTGTACTCGTATTAATTGCCGTACTTGTTACTGCCTTGTTTTCGCTAAATATTAAAGGATTACAAAAAGAAGAGGCTTCGAAACCAACAACTGCTGCAAAAGAGCAAGCAGTAGTTGCACTTAGCCTCGAACAAGTTTCTGAATCAGCTAAACAAACCATAAATGCTAGTTTAGCCGCAGAAATTACTACCTTAGAAACAGCGCTTAAAAACGCTGATGAGCCAAGCAAACTTGCCTTATATAAGCAACTTGCTCTAAAATGGGACGATGTAAATGTGGCAATACCAAGCGCATTTTATAAAGAATTGGTTGCACAAACAGAGTCCTCGTATGAAAATTGGGTATTAGCCGGTGATCAATTAACCACCGCTTACCAAACTACCCAAGATTCTACAAGCCAGCCAACTTTGGTACAAAAAGCAATTACTGCTTACCAAACAGCTTTAAAACTAAACCCGGCAAGCTTAAATGCAAAAACGGGCTTAGGTAGTGCATACGTTAGCGGAACAGCTAATCCAATGCAAGGAATTCAATTACTACTCGAAGTGGTAAAAGAAGATCCAAAAAATGTAAAGGCCAACACGAACCTCGGATTATTTTCTATGCGTTCGGGCCAATTTGACAAAGCGGTAACACGCTTTAAAACAGTTATTGAACAAAAACCCGATCCGGAGGCTTGGTTTTACCTAGCAACCAGTTACGAAAATTTGGGCCAAAACAAGGATGCCATTCTTGCTTTTGAAAAAAGTAAAGAATTAGCCGCCAACCCCGGTTTGAGTAATTTTGTAGATCAAAAAATAAAAGCATTAAAAAAATAACAGAATTTTAAAACATTAAAAGAAAAGCTATGCCAAGCGGAAAGAAAAGAAAAAGACATAAAATGGCTACTCACAAGCGCAAAAAGCGTTTAAGAAAAAACAGACACAAGAAAAAATAAGCGCTTTTTAAGCACTTCCTTTTCTCGTTAACCTCCCGTTTTTACGTGGAGGTTATTCGTCTTTGTTTTAAAAAACTCTTCTTAAAAACATGTAACCGGTGCAAATCGGTTAATAAATGAGTAGCCCTTGGTTAAAGAACTAATTATCAATTCTGGACCTCAGGGGTCCACAATTGCCTTATTACAAGACAAGCAACTCGTAGAACTAAACAAAGAGCAAGTCAACAACAATTATGCTGTTGGCGATATTTATTTGGGCAAAATCAAAAAGATTATGCCTGGCTTAAATGCAGCTTTTGTTGATGTTGGCTACGAGAAAGATGCTTTTTTGCATTACCTCGACCTTGGTCCGCAGGTAAAATCGTTGATGAAACTGACTAAATACATCAAGTCGGGCAACCATCAGGATAAATTATTAAACAATTTTAAGCTAGAAGAAGAAATTACCAAATCGGGTAAAATTGCCGATTTAGTAAGCCGCAACATGTTGTTGCCGGTACAAATTGCCAAAGAGCCCATCTCTACCAAAGGGCCCCGCTTAAGTGCCGATTTGTCTATTGCCGGTCGTTTTGTAGTTTTGGTACCTTTTTCAGATGCTACCTCTATCTCCAAAAAGATAAAAAGCAACGGCGAACGTACCCGTTTGCGCAAAATTATCGAAAGTATTAAACCCAAAAACTTTGGCGTAATTATTCGCACCGTATCTGAAGGAAAAGGTGTAGAAGAATTACAAAAAGACCTCTTGGATTTGGTTGCGAAATGGGAACGTTTTACTACCCGTTTAAAAACTACCAACCCAGCAGAAAAAGTGTTGGGCGAAATGGGGCGCACTTCTACCATTCTTCGCGATATTTTAAATCCGGATTTTGCCAATATTTATATTGATGATGCCGCTTTATACGAAGAAGTACGAGCCTATGTGCACGAAATTTCTCCTGAAATGGAGAAAATAGTAAAGCACTACAAACACAAAGAGCCCATTTTTGAGCATTTTGGTGTAGATAAGCAAATTAAAGCTGCCTTTGGCAGAACAGTTAATTTACCAGGTGGTGCGTATTTGGTAATTGAACATACCGAGGCTTTACACGTAATTGATGTAAACAGCGGAAACAGAACGGCTAGCAAAGAAAATCAAGACGAAAATGCTTTATTGGTTAACAAAGAAGCCGCTCGTGAAATTGCCCGCCAATTGCGTTTACGCGATATGGGTGGTATTGTGGTGGTCGATTTTATTGACATGCACAAACCAGCCAACCGCAAGGAATTGTTCGACTATTTACGTGAACAAATGAACTTAGATCGGGCTAAACACACCATTTTACCTCCAAGTAAATTCGGTTTGGTACAAATTACCCGTCAGCGTGTTCGCCCAGAAATGAACATCATTACCAACGAAAAATGCCCATCGTGCGATGGTACCGGCGAAATTAAAGCCAGCATTGTGTTGTTAGATGATGTTGCCGCCAACTTGGCCTTTATTATTAAAGAGCAAAACGAAAAAAATATTACCCTTTGCGTACATCCATACATTGAGGCCTATATTAAAAAAGGAATTTTCAACTTACAGTGGAAATGGTTCTCAAATTACGGCCGTTGGATTAAAGTAAAAGCAGAACCTTCTTATCACCTTACAGAATTTCACTTTCTGAATAGTAAAGAAGAAGAAATAAAGTTATAAGTGATGGGTTTTAGGTTGTATGTTTTTAAAATTGATTAAGAACCTGTAACTTAAAACCCAAAACTAAACCCTTTAATCCATTGGCTAAATCTAAATCTGCGTATTTCTGTCAAAGTTGCGGCTACGAGTCGGCCAAATGGCTAGGCAAGTGCCCCTCGTGCAACCAATGGAATACCTTTGTAGAAGAGGTTATTGAGAAAAATTCTGCTGCTATACCCGATTGGAAAACCAGCAATTCGGGAAAAAGAGCCAACAAACCGGCGGCCATACACGAAATTTCGTTTAAAGAAGAGAACCGCTTAGTTACCCCCGATGCCGAACTGAACCGAGTATTGGGTGGAGGTATTGTGCCGGGATCTTTGGTATTAATTGGCGGAGAACCCGGTATTGGTAAATCTACCCTCATGTTGCAGGTTTCCTTAAACTTGCCGGGCTTAAAAGTACTGTATGTTTCGGGCGAAGAAAGCGAACAGCAAATTAAAATGCGTGCCGAGCGATTGCTAAAAGCAAGCAAAGCCGATTGCTACATTTTAACCGAAACTTCAACTCAAAATATTTTTAAACAAATTGAAGCCATAGCGCCTCAATTGGTGGTTATAGATTCTATACAAACCCTGCATTCGGCACATATCGAATCTACTCCAGGCAGCGTATCGCAAGTACGCGAATGCACCGCCGAACTGTTGCGCTTTGCTAAAGAAACCGGCACGCCCGTATTTTTAATTGGCCACATTACCAAAGATGGCACCATTGCCGGACCAAAAATATTGGAACACATGGTAGATACCGTTCTTCAGTTTGAAGGCGACCGCCACCACGTCTACCGCATTTTACGTTCGGTAAAAAACCGTTTTGGCTCTGCTGCCGAATTAGGTATTTACGAAATGCAAGGCAGCGGCCTCCGCGAAGTTTCTAACCCATCCGAAATATTACTCTCTCAACGAGATGAACCCCTAAGCGGCATAACCATTTCGGCCATGTTAGAAGGCATGCGCCCCATGCTTATTGAAACGCAAGCCTTGGTGAGCCACTCGGCTTACGGCACGCCTCAGCGTTCGGCTACGGGCTTTGATACCCGCCGTATGAACATGTTGTTAGCCGTATTAGAAAAGCGCTGTGGTTTCCGCTTAAGCACCAAAGATGTGTTTTTAAATATTGCCGGTGGCTTACGGGTAGAAGATCCGGCAATAGATTTAGCCGTAGTGGTAGCCATCATCAGTTCGCACGAAGATATGCCGGTACCGACTAAAGCTTGTTTTGCAGCTGAGGTAGGTTTATCTGGAGAAATAAGAGCCGTAAACCGCATTGAGCAACGCATTGCCGAAGCCGAAAAATTAGGCTTTGAACAAATTTACATCTCCAAATACAATAAAAAAGGCCTAGACTTAAAGCGCTACCAAATAGAAATTAAAACCGTAGCCAAGGTAGAAGAAGTGTTCTCGGCACTTTTTGGGTAATACACTATTACTTATTTTCTTTATAGCCCATACTTAGGTTGGTGTCGCCGTTTAATTTGATATTTATTACAGCCACCTTTTTACCCAAATTTTTAAAACTCACTCGGTTATCCTTAGCCACACGGTATTCCTGTTTATCTCCTTTATTAAGCACCCCCAAAGAGGTACTCACTTCAGATTGATATTTTTGGATGAATACTTCTACCGGGCTGTTGCTGTTGTTTTGAATTACCGCTGTATAACTTCCGTGCTGGCCTTCTCCCAAAACAAAAGATTTTTCGGGCTCAATAGTAGTTTGAGAAGTTAGTGCACCGAAAATGCTGCACGATTGAAAAAAAACAAAGCTGAATAGTAACAGAAAAAGAACTCTTCTCATTTTATAGGTTAACTGATTAATACATTTATTTACTCAAGTACATCGATTTCTCTTTGTACAATTTAATAAAGTACGGATCTTCTAAATCTTTAATAAAACGAATGGCTTCGCCGGTAGATTTCATTTCTGGACCTAGCTCTTTCTCAATTTCGGGGAATTTATCGTGAGAGAAAACCGGTTCTTTAATGGCATAGCCCTTTAGCTTGCGCACAATGGTAAAATCTTTCAGTTTCTTAAACCCTAGCATCACCTTGGCAGCAATATTAATATACGGTACATCGTAGGCTTTGGCAATAAAAGGCACCGTACGTGAAGCTCGTGGATTGGCCTCAATGACATACACATCTCCATTTTTTACCGCAAACTGAATGTTCAACAAACCACGAACATTTAGCGCTTTAGCCAATTTAATGGTGTATTCTTCCATCTTATCTTGCACCGCAGCTGGAAGGCTAAATGGTGGCAATACCGCACTCGAATCGCCGGAGTGGATACCAGCAGGCTCAATATGCTCCATCATGCCAATAATATGTACATCTTCCCCATCGCAAATAGAATCCGATTCGGATTCTTCGGCTCTATCTAAGAAATGATCAATTAATACCCGATTACCCGGCATGGCTCGTAGTAATTTTACTACGGCATTTTCTAAATCTTCATCGTTAATTACAATACTCATGCCTTGGCCACCTAAAACATAACTCGGGCGTACCAATACCGGATAGCCTACTTCATGAGCAACCACCAATGCCTCTTCGGCACTTTCGGCTACACCATATTTAGGGTACGGAATACCTAAATCTTTCAATAAATCAGAGAAACGGCCACGATCTTCGGCAATATCCATATTGTCAAAAGAGGTACCTATAATTTTGATGCCGTTCTCGTGGAGTTTTTCGGCCATTTTTAAAGCCGTTTGACCGCCTAACTGCACAATAACGCCTTCGGGTTTTTCTAAGTCGATAATTTCGCGAACATGCTCCCAAAACACCGGCTCAAAGTATAACTTATCGGCCATGTTAAAATCGGTAGAAACCGTTTCGGGGTTACAATTTATCATAATGGCCTCGTAACCAGCTTCTTTAGCGGCCAATAATCCGTGTACACACGAATAATCAAATTCAATACCTTGGCCAATACGATTTGGACCAGAACCCAACACGATGATTTTTTTCTTATCACTCACCTCCGATTCGTTCTCGTCTTCAAACGTTGAGTAGTAATATGGCGTTTGTGCAGGAAATTCTGCCGCACAAGTATCTACCATTTTATACACTCGTTTAATGCCTAGTTCGCGGCGGCGATTATATACCTCATCCTCCGTTACGTTGCCCAATAGCCAAGCCAATTGCGCATCTGAATACCCCCGTTGTTTTAGGGTGATGAAAAAGTCTTTAGAAATAGTCTCTAACGTAACGTTTTTTAATTCTTGTTCTAGCGTAACCAATTCTTGAATTTGTACCAAGAACCACTTATCTATATGGGTAATTTTACGAATAGATTCTAGTGGCACCCCTAAGCTAAAGGCATCTTTTACGTGGAATAACCTATCCCAGCTCGGATGCTCCAAGCTGTGCATAATTTCTTCGAGGTTGCGGCTTTGGCGACCATCGGCACCCAAGCCTAAACGGTTGGTTTCTAAACTCTGGCAGGCTTTCTGCAAGGCCTCAATAAAGCTGCGGCCAATACCCATTACTTCACCTACCGATTTCATTTGTAAGCCCAACTGGGTATTTGCTCCTTTAAATTTATCGAAGTTCCAGCGTGGAATTTTTACAATCACGTAATCTAGCGTGGGTTCAAAATAGGCCGAAGTAGTTTTAGTAATTTGATTTTCTATCTCATCTAAATTATAACCGATGGCCAATTTAGCGGCAATTTTAGCAATCGGATATCCGGTTGCTTTTGAGGCTAAAGCCGATGAACGAGAAACCCGTGGGTTAATTTCAATGGCAATAATTTCGTCGTTAGCCGGGTTTACCGAGAATTGCACGTTACAACCACCAGCGAAATTGCCAATAGCCCGCAACATTTTAATGGCTTGGTTACGCATGTCTTGGTAACAACGATCGCTCAGCGTCATGGCCGGAGCCACCGTAATCGAATCACCAGTATGAATGCCCATCGGGTCGAAATTCTCGATGGAGCAAATAATAATTACATTGTCTTTATTATCGCGAAGCAATTCGAGCTCATATTCTTTCCAGCCCAACACGGCTTGCTCTACCAATACTTCGTGGGTGGGCGATGCTTGTAAACCCCGACTTAAAGCCGCATCAAATTCTTCTTTTTTATGTACAAAACCTGCGCCCTTACCACCCAATGTATAACTTGGACGTATAACCAGCGGAAACCCAATAGCTTGAGCGGCTTCTTTTCCTTCTAAAAAGGAATTGGCAATTTTCGATTTCGCTACCCCTATTCCAATCTCTACCATCAACTTGCGAAACTCTTCGCGATTTTCGGTTTTTTCTATAGCTGCTACATCTACACCTATTACTTTTACTCCGTATTTTTTCCAAAGACCCTGCTCATCTGCCTCAATACAAAGGTTTAAGGCCGTTTGTCCACCCATAGTAGGCAATACAGCATCTATTTTTTGTTCTATTAAAATCTGTTCAAGACTTTCGCAATTTAGCGGCAATAAATACACATGATCGGCAATTACCTTATCGGTCATAATAGTTGCCGGGTTTGAGTTGATGATGGATACACTGATGCCTTCCTCTTTTAAAGAAAGTGCAGCTTGAGATCCGGAATAATCAAACTCACAGGCTTGGCCGATAATAATGGGTCCAGAACCGATGATCAGGACAGATTGAATGGAAGTATCTTTAGGCATAGCGTAATTAAAATGTGGGATTTTACTATGCGTTTTATGCGAAAATCCCGACTTATGTGTCGGGGCATAAAGATATGAAATAGGACTTAATTTGTTGGCTAAAAAACAAAAAAAATGTGGGGTATAAAACAATTTCAATTCTTATTACGTTATAGCATAGTAATGGAGGTTTTTGGTTTGTGATGCCGAATACTTTAGTTAGTTACAATTTGGTTGGTCAAAAATCCCCTTGATGAAAATCGAGGGGATTTTTAGTAGAAATTGGCCGAGTTCTTCTTAAGTTTGAAAAAAAATTACACATGAAAAAAATAATCGTGTTAGCCTTGGGCCTATTTTATGTAGTACTAAACAGCGGATGTTCACAAACGCCCAATCCGGGACCGGATAAAGATGTAGTATTTAAAAACCTGGATACAACCGCAAATCCGGGTACCGATTTTTTTGCCTATGCCAATGGCGGCTGGATAAAGAAAAACCCAATACCGGCAGCCTATTCTGCTTGGGGTATTGGCAATTTGGTAAGCGAAGAAATTCGGAACCAATTGAGAAAAATTAGTGAAGATGCTTTAAATGAGCATGCTGCAAAAGGGAGCAATAGCCAAAAAATTGGCGATTTTTATGCTAGCGGCATGGATTCAATAAAAATTGAGCAACAGGGTCTTAGCCCACTAAAAGCCGAATTCGACGCCATTGACCAATTAAAAGATGTAAAAAGCGTATTGGCTACTATTGCCCATTTACATACTATTGGAGTGGGTACATTTATTAGCCCGGGCATTTACCAAGATGCAAAGAAAAGCGACAAAATGGCCTTGCATTTATGGCAAGGTGGCTTGGGCTTGCCTAACCGCGATTACTATTTCAATACGGATAAAAAAACAAGTGATATTCGAAAAGATTATGCCGAAACGCACTTGCCTACCATGCTTCAATTATCGGGTTTAACCGATGTGGATGCGAATAAAGCGGCCAAGGCGGTATTTGCTATTGAAAAAGATTTGGCATCCAAATCGAGAAAACTGGAAGATTTACGTGACCCCTACGCCAATTACAATAAACTATCTATCAACCAATTGCATGCACTAACACCCGCTATAGATTGGGTAATCATATTTGAAAAAATGGAGTTAAAAAAGGTAGATTCTGTAATTGTTGGTCAACCAGAATTTTACCAAGAAGTAAATACGCTATTAAAAAAATATACCCTAAACGATTGGAAAGCCTACCTACGTTGGAATGTACTAAGCAGTTTTGCGCCATACCTACACAAAGCGGTGGTAGATGAAGATTTCCGCTTCCACGGCAAGGTAATTTCGGGCAAAAAAGAACAATTGCCCCGTTGGAAAAAGGTATTGGATGCCGAAAATGGATTGATGGGCGAAGTATTGGGCCAACTGTTTGTAAAAGAATACTTTCCTGAAACAGCCAAAAAACGCTACGAAAAATTAGTAGAAGCCATACGTGATACTTACCGTGAACGCATTAAAACTTTGGATTGGATGAGCGCCGAAACCAAGGCTAAAGCCCTTATAAAATTGAATAAGATTAGTAAAAAAGTGGGCTATCCTGAGAAATGGAAAGACTTCTCTTCATTAGAAATCAATAGAGATTCGTACGTAGGAAACATCATGAAAGCCAATAAATTTTGGAATGCATATGAGATAAAAAAATTGGGTAAACCGGTAGATCGTACCGAATGGGATATGACCCCACAAACGTATAATGCATATTATAACCCATCAAACAACGAAATTGTATTGCCGGCAGCCATATTTACTATTCCCGGCATGCGTGACGAAGAGGTGGATGATGCTGTGGTATACGGCTATGCAGGCGCTTCTACCATTGGGCACGAAATTACCCATGGTTTCGACGATGAAGGCCGACAGTTTGATGCCGATGGAAACCTGAAAAGCTGGTGGACCAAAGCCGATGGAGATAAATTTAATGCAAAAGCAGCCCTTATGGTAAAACAGTTCGATGATTTTGTGGTACTAGACAGCCTCCATGTAAATGGTAAAGCTACCCTAGGCGAAAACATTGCCGATTTGGGCGGTATTGTATTGGGATTTGAAGCCTTTAAGAAAACAGCGCAGTATAAAGCTGGCAAAAAAATAAATGGCCTAACGCCACAACAGCGTTATTTCTTGGGTTATGCGCTGGGCTGGTTAGGGGCACAACGCAACGAACGTTTAGCCAATCAGATTTTAACCGATGTACACTCACCGGCTAATTTACGGGTAAACGGACCATTTGCTAACCTACCCGAATTTTATGAAGCCTTTGGCATAAAACAAGGAAACCCCATGTGGCGCCCTGAGGCTGTTCGAGTAAAAATCTGGTAAGTTTACACACCCACACACCGTGATTGAAACACTAAGCACCTGGCTGCAAGAGCAGTCACTTTTAGAAACAATTGGCGTAATTACAGGCATTTTGTGCGTGTATTTAGCCGCCAAAAACAACATTTGGAATTGGCCCATTGCCATTGTAAGTGTGGGCATTTATATTATTATTTTTTTAGAAGCAAAACTCTATGCCGATACAGGCCTGCAGGTATATTTCTTAGCCATGAACATTTATGGCTGGTGGTTTTGGAGTAGGAAACCCGCCGATGCGCCCAAGGTACCCGTAAAGCGTATTAGCAAAAAAGAAATCCTGCTTTCGCTGCTTGGGATTGGCGTATTTACTGCCTTTATTGGCTTCTTTTTGTACCATAAAACCGATGCCGCTTTCCCCTTTGTTGATAGTTTTTGTACCGCCTGTAGCTTGGTAGCACAAATTTTCTTGGCCCGTAAAGTAGTAGAAAACTGGCTAATTTGGATTTTTGTAGACATTATTTACGTGGGTGTTTACCTAGCCAAAGGCTTACACCTTACCGCAGGCATGTATGCCTTATACATTTACATTGCGCTCATGGGTTATTTAGCTTGGCGGAAAGAGTTTAACCAACAAAAAGCATGAGCAAGGGTATAAAAAAAATAGCCATTGTTGGGCCCGAATCTACTGGAAAATCGAGTATTTCTGCACGTTTAGCAGCACACTACCATACCATATGGGTGCCCGAGTATGCCCGCGAATACTGCGAAAAACTGACAGCTCCTTGTACCTGGCAAGATGAAATTAACATGTTCCATGGACAGTTAGCATTGGAAAAAGAACTACTACCCAAAGCCAATACACTCTTAATTTGCGATACCACTTTTATTACAGTTAAAATTTGGAGCGATGCTTTTTTTGGACAATCGCCACAAGAAGTGCTCGATGAATTACCCAAACACACCTACGATTTTTACCTACTTATGGATGTAGACTTGCCTTGGGAGGAAGACCCCCTACGAGATTTCCCGAACCAACGAGAACATTTTATGCAAGTATGGCATAAAGAGTTGAAAGCCATAAATGCCAAATACCAAGTAATTTCCGGGCAAGGAGACATTCGCTTTCAGCGGGCAGTACAAGCTATTGATAGCTTTTTAGCCGTATAAATTGTACTTTCGTTTTATGGAATTTTTAAGCAACCCCGAAATCTGGATTTCACTGATTACCCTAAGCGTATTAGAAATCGTTTTAGGTATCGATAACATCATTTTCATCTCCATTTTAGCCGGTAAATTACCGGAAAATCAACAAAAAAAAGCTCGTCAGTTAGGTTTAGCCCTAGCCATGATTACTCGGGTATTGCTATTACTTTCCTTAAGTTGGATGATGACCCTCACCAAGCCCCTCTTCAACATGGCACATTTAATTAGCCTTACTGAAGGTGAGTGGGTAGAAAAACTAGCCATTTCGGGTCGCGATTTAATCCTCTTAATTGGGGGCTTGTTCTTAATTTATAAAAGCACTAGCGAAATTCACGAGAAATTGGAAGGTGCTAATCACGCAGATGGAAGTAAGAAAAAACTTTCTTTCTCGGCAACCATCGTACAAATTCTCTTGTTAGATATTGTATTCTCTCTCGATTCGGTGATTACCGCTGTGGGCATGGCCAGCCACGTAGAAGTAATGATTGCCGCTGTAATTATTGCCGTAATCGTAATGATGCTAGCCGCTGGAGGCATTAGTAACTTTGTAAACAATCATCCAACGGTTAAAATGTTGGCTCTCTCGTTTTTATTATTAATTGGTGTGTCGCTCTTAGCAGAAGCCTTTGAACAGCACATTCCAAAAGGTTATGTTTACTTTGCTATGGCCTTCTCGGTTTTGGTAGAAATGCTCAACCTGCGTGTAAAAAGCAAAACGAAACCGGTGCAATTACACAACACCCCCGAGGCCCCTAAAGAAGATTAAAATACTCTACACAGCAGGCCCTTTAAATATTCTCCCTCAGGAAAAGAAGAGCGTATGGGGTGATCTTCGGGTTGGCAAAACTGATCGATAAACTGCACTTCTTTGCCGGCATCTAAAGCTGCCCATGCCAAAATTTGCTTAAAGGTATCTATATCTACGGCTCCCGAGCAAGAAAAAGTAGCCAAAAAGCCCCCTTTATTCAATAGGCCCATGGCCAATCGGTTTAAGTCTTTATACGCTCTAGATGCCTTGGTTAAAGCCGAGCGTGAGGGTGCATATTTGGGTGGATCGAGCACAATAAGATCGAATTTATCACCATTCTCTAGAAAAATGCGAAGCTGTTTATTTACATCAGATTGGATGCACGTTTGTTGCGAAGCTTTAAAGCCATTTAGTTTGATATTCTTTTTCAACGTATCAATTGCCAAAGCCGAACTGTCTACACTAACCACCTTTTTAGCTCCGGCAGCCAAGGCGTTTAAGGTAAAACCGCCCGAGTAGGAAAAGCAATCCAATACCACTTTCCCTTTGCTGTGAGCAGCAACCTTTTTACGGTTATCTCGTTGGTCGCAGTAAAAGCCCGATTTTTGTCCATCGGCAATATTTACTTGATAACGAATGCCGTTTTCAACCACCTCAATAAATTCTGGTGGCGCCACACCTGCTAAAATTCCTGCCGAAGCATCTAAACCTTCGTGCGCACGGGCATGGGCATCGCTACGGTCAAAAATGCCTTTCGGTTTTAACAGTTTTTGCAATTCATCTAGCCAAATAGCTTTGGCTTTCTCCATACCCGAGGTTAGTATTTGTACCGATAAAAAATCGGCATATTTATCTACTATTAAACCTGGCAAGTAATCGGCCTCACTAAAAATCAATCTACAGGTATTCGTTTCAGTAGTAGCTAATAACTGCGTACGAGCGCTCACTGCTTGCTGTATGCGGCTACGCCACCAGGTTTCATCAATCACCTGCTCGGCATCCCAAGCCAATACCCGTACCGCCACTCTCGATTGTGCATTGTAAAAACCAGTAGCCAAAAAATCGCCTTTGGCGTCTAGTACAGTTACCAAATCGCCATTTTCGGGCTTACCTGTTATTTTTTCAATAGCCCCCGAAAAAATCCAGGGGTGCAATTGCCGTACGGCCTTTTCTTTTCCTTTACGTAAATAGATGCTGTGCATGGCACAAATCTAGTCAAAGATTTCCTTTTCATTTTCTACCTTTGGCATACCATGAACTATGTGAATTTTGGCGAAGAGCCTAGCTTAGCGCCCGATGAGTTTTTTATGAACGAAGCTTTAAAAGAAGCTCGTAAAGCCCTCGAACTCGATGAGGTGCCTATTGGTGCGATTATAGTGTGTAAGGGCCGTATTATTGGCCGCGGGCACAACCTTACCGAACGCTTAAACGATGTAACAGCCCATGCCGAAATGCAAGCATTTACCGCTGCTGCCGATTATTTGGGCGGAAAATATTTAACCGAGTGCACCTTGTATGTAACCATGGAACCCTGCGTAATGTGTGCTGGCGCTTCCTATTGGACCCAAATAAGTCGCGTAGTATTTGGTGCTTACGATATGCAACGGGGTTTTACTCGGATTAATCAAACCCTCACTCATCCTAAAACCGAAGTGATTGGGGGCATAAAAGCAGAAGAATGCGGTGCCTTGGTTCGAGATTTTTTCAAGTCAAAACGGAGTAAAACTTAAGAAAAGAAAGACTATAAACCTTATGAGCAATGTATATTTGTATAAACCTTTAAACATAATTTAAAATAAACAACATATGGCATTTGAATTACCTGCATTAGCATATGCAACCGATGCGCTAGAACCGCATATTGACAAAATGACCATGGAAATTCACCATGGAAAACACCACCAAGCGTATGTAGATAACCTGAATAAAGCCTTGGCGGGAACCGATTCGGCGAATGCGAAAATCGAAGATATTTTAAAATCGATTTCTAAATTTCCGATGCCGGTGCGCAACAACGGTGGCGGCCACTACAACCACAGTTTATATTGGTCAATTATGTCGCCAAATGGTGGTGGTACCCCGAGTGGCGATTTAGCAAAAGCTATAGATGCTGCTTTCGGATCATTTGATGCCTTTAAACAAAAGTTTGCCGAAGCAGGTACTACCCGTTTTGGTTCGGGTTGGGCTTGGTTATGCCTAAAAGCCGATGGCACTTTGTGCGTATGCTCTACACCAAATCAAGATAACCCTTTAATGGATATTGCCGAATGTCCGGGCACCCCACTTTTAGGAATGGACGTATGGGAACATGCCTATTACTTAAAATATCAAAACAAACGCCCAGATTACATTGCTGCATTTTGGAATGTAGTTAACTGGACTGCTGTTGCCGAACGCTTTGCAAAAGCGAAGTAAGTCGATACAATATTAAAAAAGCCCTCCCAAAATACGGGAGGGCTTTTTTATTAGCGTTTACTTATTTTATTGAAGGTAATTTGTTTTTGCAACGAACATTTAAAACGGTTTATGGCTAAACTACGCTTTTGGGCATGTTTCTGGCTAACCCCGCTATTTACCCGTTTTCTCCACAAATTAAAACTGCTTTTCTTTAATGTTTTACGCATTAAGGCAATGGTATCGGCTTCTGAAAAACCAAATTGATAAAATATGGCTTCAAAGGGCGTTCTGTCTTCCCACGCCATCTCAATAATACGGTCTTGATCTTGAACGCTGAGCGAATTAATTTTTTCTACCATAAGGTTTGGGCTTCACTGAGAGTAACTGTAGCTGTAAAGCTAGTTAAAATATAAAAGCTAGAACCGCTGATTTGTTTTTGTGATATTCTGATGATGAATAAAATGTGCCTAAGCGAAGACCCCCCTATTAAATATAAAGAAGCCTATTGACTTGGTGAGTTTCTGATTTCACAAAAGTAATTTTTGCATAGATAGTTGGTATATTCGTTCAACAGAAATACCTATATGAAAAAAATAATCTTCGTTTCAATCTTACTGATGTTTGGTTTTGCCCTGCAGGCACAACAACTCGTTGGGCCGGGTAAAGCTGTAGATCCATATAAACGTACGAGCCAAAAATCGGGGGTATTTAACCAAGGTGCCGTTGCAAGCGCCCACCCCTTGGCCAGCCAAGTGGGTGTAGAAATTATGAAACGAGGAGGCAATGCCTTTGATGCCGCCATTGCCACACAATTGGCTTTGGCGGTGGTATATCCCATTGCCGGAAATATTGGAGGTGGTGGTTTTTTACTAGGCCGAACTGCAAAAGGTGAGCTCCTCGGTTTAGATTTTAGAGAAAAGGCGCCCATGGCGGCAAGTCGCGATATGTATTTGGATAAACAAGGCAATGCCCAAAACGAGCTTTCTCAAAATGGTCATTTGGCTAGCGGAATTCCGGGTACCGTTGCCGGGCTTTTTGCAACTCTGCCCTATGCCAAACTGCCTTTCAACGAATTAATTCAGCCTGCTATTGATTTAGCTGAATTTGGCTTTACCCTCAGCCAAAATGAGGCCACCGGGCTTAATTGGACCAAGCAATCGTTTCAGAAATACAGTACACAAGTAAGTGCTTTTGTAAAAAATACCGAGTGGCAAGAAGGCGATACCCTCGTACAAAAAGAATTGGCCAGCACCCTAAAACGTATTCGCGATAAAGGTGCTAAAGGATTTTATCGTGGTAAAACTGCCCAACTTTTGGTAGCCGAAATGAGCCGAAGGAATGGCATTATCACTAAAAAAGATTTGAGAGAGTACGAAGCCAAAAATAGAACCCCGATTCGGTTTAACTACAAAGGAAACGAGGTGATAGGCTTCCCTCCACCCAGCAGCGGAGGAATTATTGTGGCTCAAGTACTTCAAATGTTAGCAGATAGAAAACTAGAAACACTGGGGTTTCAATCGGAAAAAAGTGTGCAACTTTTAATAGAAGCAGAACGCATTGCTTTTGCAGATAGAGCCGAACATTTGGGCGACCCTGATTATTGGCAAGTTCCGGTAGAAAAATTGTTAAATACCGGCTATTTAACCACCCGAATGACTGATTTTACAGCAGGTAAAGCGGGTAAAAGCAGTGATACGAAAGCGGGAAATTTTAGCGAAAGTACCGAAACTACGCACCTGAGTATCTACGATAAGGAAGGGAATATGGTAGCTGTAACGACTACGCTAAATGGTGCTTATGGCAGTAAAACCGTGGTAGGCGGTGCCGGGTTTTTGTTGAATAACGAGATGGATGATTTTAGCATTAAAGCCGGTGTACCCAATATGTATGGTGCGGTGGGCAGTAAGGCAAACGCCATAGCACCAAATAAACGCATGCTAAGTTCTATGAGCCCAACGCTGGTTTTAAAAGATAACAAACCCTATATCATAGTGGGCACTCCTGGTGGAACCACCATACCCACCTCGGTCATACAAACCTTGGTAAATCTTATCGACTTTAAATTAAGCCCACTTGAGGCAAATAGTAGCCCGAAATTTCACCACCAATGGTTACCCGATGTGGTAGCTGTAGAAAAAGATTTTCCGCAAGCATTACAAGATCGCCTCATAGCCATGGGCTATATCCTGAGACTACTTGATAGCATTGGCCGCACCGAGCTGATTGTAATTGACGCCAATGGCACAATTCAAGCGGTAGCCGATATACGTGGTGAAGATAGTGTGGCTGGTTTTTAATTAGTCCGCTTAATGGCACTATATAGATTAGGGTAATCGGAAATAATTCCGTCTACGCCCAAGTCGAGCATTTTCTGCATTTCGGGCAAAGTATTTACGGTCCAAACAATAACGTGCATGCCTTTTCTATGGCAGCTATTCACTAGTTTTTGATCTACAAATTGATAAGCTGGACTAAAAATAGTGGGAATAAACCCAAGTGCGTTTAGTTGGGTTTTTAGTTTTTTAGCGCTGGTTTCTTCCACCAAAAAAGCGGTTTTAATTTCGGGGTATTGTGCATGAACCAGTTGAATGGTGCGTACATCAAAACTCTGAATAATGGTTCTAGGTGCAATGCCTTTAGGTTGTATAACCGCTAAAAGTAGATTTACAAATTCAGCAGGTTTGGGATGATAGCTGTCATCACCTTCGGGGTCCGATTTCGTTTCAATGTTGTATTGTACGGGTAGGAGTTTACGCATCCGAATGTATGCTTCTACGGCATCAATCACATCGGCCAATAAGGGTTTTTTTGCCGGCGTTTTTTCTTGCTGAGGAAAACGTGGATGTGGCTTTAAGCCCACATCCCAGGTTTGTACAGCAGCATAATCCAGTTGGTAAATATTGTATGTTTTTTCTTGAAATGCAGTGATGTGTTTTCCTTCGGGATTTGTGGAAATTTCGGCACTCATGAAAGGTTCGTGCGATAAAATTACCTGCTTGTCTTTGGTAATGACCACATCTAATTCTAGGGTGCTTACACCTAAATCTATGGCTTTAAGCATAGCTTGGATGGTGTTTTCGGGGTATAGTCCTCTACAGCCTCGGTGGCCTTGCCAATCGATGCTGCGCTCTTGAGCCTGCGCCATGGTTAAACATAAAAAATTGATTGCCAACACGAGTGCTTTTTTCATACCAAGAATAAAGTTTAATCTAATGCCAATTAATAAACAACCTTAAACTTAAGTTTTAACACATCGTCTGCAGCTACACCCAACAAACTAGGTGGCTCAATTTTGAACTGAGTCATTTTAAGTGTAAATGCACCACTTACCTCTAAATTAGATCCTGTTGTTTTTCGTTTTGCTTCAAAAGTTATAGGCTGAGTAACCCCATGGAAACTTACATTTCCCTTCACCAACAATACGTCGCCTTGCGTTTGAATGGAAGTGCTAGAGAAACTAATAATTGGGTATTTTAAACCTTCAGCCACTTCAATCATGTGCGAATCTCGGTTGGCATTTTTGCTATCAAAAGAACCCAGTTTTACACTAACGGCTACTTGAGTTAGTACTGATTTATCAGCATTCGTTAAAATAACCGAGTTCACCTCTTTGCTTGTTCCATCCCAAGTGTGTAAGGGATGGCGCATGGTATAGGTTATACTCGATACTTTTTTGTCAGCAAAAACTTTTACGGTTCCTGCATCTTGTGCAAACACACTGCAGGCTAATCCAATGAAGAGCAGGAAGAAACATATATTTTTCATAGGTTAGAATTTTATCACAATCATAGATGCGGCATAAGCGCCAAATGCAGTATAAGCTGCTGCCCGGTGATATTTTTTTAAATTCGGATGATCTTCTGTCATCCCGGCTAATACATTGGTAGCAATCATAGCCGACATGTGTACTACTGCCAACCATTTATGTAATTTAATACTACTGTATCCTTTACGCTCATCGAGGGCTTTGGGTGGCGCAAATAGCGATAGAGAGGCCGTAGTAAAATAGCCTATATTCACTGCAGCACCTAGCGCTTCGTGGGTATCTTTTAAATCGTAGCGGCCATTGTATAGTTTACCTCCAATAATACCCTGGGCTACCATACCGCCAAGGGTAGCAAAACCTAATATTTGGTGTACACCCAACATGGTGCGGCGTAATTTTAACTCATTTTGTCGTTTTTCTGGCGTTAATTCAAACCTATTAAAGCCTCTCATGAAACCTTTTGGGCCCCATAATAAGCGTTGGGTAGGAATCATCTTATTGGGCAACAATTGCACCTGGCTCGAATCTGCTAGCGACAAATCTTGCAATAAGTTATTGGTTTTGGTAGAATCGGTTTGGGCAATACTTGTCGCCAAAAAGAAAAATAGAAAACTACAGGTGAAAAGTAATTTTTTCATAGTGAGGAAATTAGCTAGTGTAATATACGAAAAAAGACGATGAAAGGGTAATGTTTAGAATGCTACTCCGTATGATTTGTCTCGGGAAATTAGACTAGTTTTGTCCTATAACTACACAAACCAACATGAAACTAAAGCTTATACTATTATTATTATTGATTTTACAAATTGCTTGCAAAAAAAATCAAATTACCATGTCAGCAGATGAGCCTAGCATTGAATTAATTTTTGATAGCTCTGAACCTGAGTTTCAGGTGGGTGCCGGCTTAGGCCTGAACTATTACAACGACATAACCGTGGGAGTTATTAATCTTACACCTACTAACATCAAATTAATAACTGCCGCTGGTGCAGAAACCATTATTATGGAAGGTTCTAACCTCCACAATATAAGTTCAGCATATACAGTGCTACGGCCAAGTAGAGTAATTGGTGGCTCAAGTTCTGCTATTGATTATAATTACATTGGACTAGGTCAGCTCATAAAAACAAAAACCAATAAATATTATGGTTTATACCATGCAGAATGGCACGATGGAAGTGTTTTAAATGCTGGTGTTGCTGGTTTTTATGCTTCCATCGGTTTATGTACTTCTACCAATGGGGTTAATTTCACTAAAAGTAGTGCAGCCGTAGTGCCAAACATTTATAATAGAGCATACGATAATGGTGCAGGCGATGGAGGGTATGGAGAGCCTTCCATGCTGTTTAATAAAGACTCTTCAGAAGTTTACGTATATTTTGTAGATCACAACCGTACAGGGTTGGGAGTAAATATAAGTATGGCTAAATTTAATGTGCTATCCAATGGGGAGCCCGACTTCAGTACTTGTTATTTTTTAACACCTTACAATACCTTTACATCACAAATAATTCGCCCTGCTCAAGTAGTAATGGGAGCCAATAATGACCATGCTATTAACCCACAAGTAACGTATAGCAAATGGGCGAAAAAATATTTAATGGTGTATAATTTGAATGCGTGGGAAGAATGGATGAAGACAGGCTCTTCGCCTTCTTCGGGTACTTATCTAACAACCTCTGATGATGGTATCATTTGGAATAGCAAAAGTCAATTGCTTAAATCCGATTATGCCATACCATTAAACTCAACCACTAGCTTTTCTTGGCACCCCAATTTAATCTTCACAGATGCTAATCAAAAAGAAGGGTATTTACTTTACTCTAAATCGGTAAATGGTTTAGCTGCCGAATCTCACAAAATGTATGCTAAGAAATTCAGGTTGGAGCTGAAAGATTGAACTATTTATTTTTCATTCCATATCCCTTTTTTAGATAAAATATCGTAACTATATTTCTCAGGGTCTATCTTTTCTAACCCTTCATCTAAAATGTCCCCTTGGGAATCAAAAATTTTCCAAGTAAC
>ENA-OUVC01000212-OUVC01000212.1-marine-metagenome-genome-assembly--contig:-NODE-212-length-41345-cov-4.459072_pt1 | contig 41345 bp, 36 predicted proteins | sample MGYA00248622_ERZ508571 | MGnify/ENA primary metagenome ERZ508571 (study PRJEB26236, sample SAMN06267175) | marine metagenome | isolation source: Columbia River Estuary | place: USA:Columbia River Estuary... | reverse complement strand
TAGGCGAAATACGTGTGGCTGAGCCTATTGGCAACCGCTGGCATGTAAACGATTGGATTAAAAAAGCGGTTATTTTATACTTCCCAATTCGTCAAATGGAAGAAATAAAGGTAGGCCCTTTTGTTTTTCACGATAAAATGAAGTTGAAAACCAATTTTAAAGAGCAAGGTGTGCGTGTTGTACCTCATGGCCTAGCCCGGTATGGTGCCTATTTGGCCAAAGGGGTAATCATGATGCCATCGTATGTAAACATTGGCGCTTATGTAGATGAAGGCACCATGGTTGATACTTGGGCAACAGTAGGCTCTTGTGCGCAAATTGGTAAACATGTACACTTAAGCGGTGGTGTAGGCATTGGCGGCGTATTAGAGCCCGTACAAGCAGCTCCGGTAATTATTGAGGATAATTGCTTTATTGGCTCTAGAGCCATTGTGGTAGAAGGAGTACACGTAGAAAGCGAAGCGGTGTTGGGTGCCAACGTAGTACTTACGGCATCTACCAAAATTATAGATGTTACCGGTACGGAACCTGTAGAATACAAAGGTCGGGTACCTGCCCGTTCGGTAGTAATTCCGGGTTCATATACCAAAAAATTCCCGTCAGGAGAGTTTCAGGTACCTTGCGCCCTTATTATTGGACAACGTAAAGAATCAACAGACAAAAAAACCTCTCTTAATGATGCGTTAAGAGAAAACAAAGTAGCTGTTTAAGCAAAAAGAATGAATATTGGGTTTGAGGCTAAACGAGTATTTCACAATACTACCGGACTAGGTAATTATAGCCGAGATTTGGTGCGCATACTGCATCGCTATTATCCTCAAAATCGCTATTTTTTATACAATCCTAAGCCATCCAAGAATACGCTTTTCGAATCGCTGGGAGCTCAGGTGATAGAAAAAAGACCTTTGGGTGGGTTTTACTCCTTCTTTTCGAATCTATGGCGCCGTTTCGGCATCATCAACGATTTAAAGAGAGATCAAATTGAGTTGTTTCACGGCTTGTCGGGCGAACTACCTGTTGGGTTAGATAATGTAGGAATTAAAAGCGTAGTAACCATACACGATGTACTTTTTTTACGCTACCCCGAGTTTTATTCGTTTATAGATCGAAACATTTATTACCGCAAGTTTAAGCATGCGGCCGAGGCAGCTGACACGGTGATTGCCATTAGCGAACAAACTAAAAGAGATATTGTGCAGTATTTGGGCATACCCGAAAATAAAATAACCGTGGTGTACCAAGGCTGCCACCAAGCCTTTAAAGAAACGTACTCGGTTGCGCAGAAAGAAGCCCTCATTAAAAAATATCAGTTACCCAAGCAGTTCATTTTAAACGTAGGCACTATAGAGGCCCGCAAAAATATTCTGGTTGCGGTAAAAGCCCTAAAAAATATAGACACCACTTTGGTACTAGTTGGACGCAAAACAGCTTATGCGAAAGAAATTGCAAGGTTTATTGCCGAGAATAAAATAGAACAAAAAGTAATTTTCTTAGAAGGATTATCTTCCGAGGAACTAGCCATACTTTACCAATTGGCCGATTTGTTTATTTACCCGTCCTTGTTCGAGGGATTTGGCATTCCAATTATTGAAGCCTTGTTTTCCAAAACCCCTGTCATTACGTCTATCGGAAGTTGTTTTCCGGAAGCCGGCGGGCCTAGTACTTGCTACATCAACCCAACTAGTGTGGATGATGTTGCTGAAGCTATTCGCAAAATTTTGGGCGATAAAGCCCTTCAACATAAAATGGGAGAAGATGGCAGCGTTTATGCGCAAAAATTTACCGACGAAACCATTGCAAAAAATCTCATAAAAGTATACCAAGCACTTTAATTGCTATGAAAAACGAAGTAGAAAAAGCATTAGAAGTAGTAAAAGCTGGCGGCATAATCTTATACCCTACCGATACCATTTGGGGTATTGGTTGCGATGCCACCAACGAAGAAGCGGTACAAAAAGTAATGGCTTTGAAGGGGCGTTCTGCCTCCAAAAGCCTCATTGTATTAGTAGACAACGATACTAAATTGGCCAGCTATGTTCGCGAAATACCCGATGTAGCCTACGATTTAATAGAGTACGCCGAAAATCCCTTAACCATTGTATACTCCAATGCAAAAAACCTGGCTAAAAGTGTAATTAATGAGGATGGCAGCGTAGGTATTCGCGTAGTAAAACATAACTTCTGCCAACAACTTATCCAACGCTTTCGCCTACCTATCGTTTCAACTTCGGCCAATATAAGCGGTGAGCCGGCTCCAAAAAATTTCAGCGAAGTAAGTCAAGAAATTATTAATGGAGTAGATTATGTGGTAAATTTGGAACAAGAAGTATCCGAAGAAAAAACACCTTCGACCATTATGAAACTAAGCCCCGATGGGCTCTTTACATTTATTAGAAGATAAGGACTACATTTGGCGTTCTTAAAGAAATTGCTAGGGCATGCTCTGAAATTACCATGAAAAAACACCTCAAACACCCCATTTTTAAACAATTAAGTACACTAGCCAAACAATCGGGCGTAGAAGCGTATGTAATTGGGGGCTATGTACGTGATATTTTCTTGGGCCGCCCTTCTAAAGATCTCGATATTTTAGTAATTGGACAGGGTATTACCTTTGCCGAAGAAGTAGGAAAACACCTGAAGTGCAAAGTATCGGTGTTTAAAAATTTTGGCACTGCAATGTTGCGCTACCAGGATTTAGAGATTGAATTTGTAGGTGCTCGTAAAGAATCCTATCGCTCGGATTCTAGAAAACCCATTGTAGAAAATGGTACGTTGGAGGACGATCAACTACGCAGAGATTTTACCATTAACGCCTTAGCTATTAGCTTAAATGAAGCAAATTTTGGCGAACTATTAGATCCTTTTGGTGGCCTAGCCGATTTAGAACAAAAACTAATCCGTACTCCGCAAAATCCACTCGAAACTTTTTCCGATGACCCCTTGCGCATGATGCGGGCCATCCGCTTTGCTAGTCAGCTTAATTTTGCTATTGATGAAGCTGCCCTTACGGCTATAAAAACTCTCGTAGAGCGTATGCACATTGTATCGCAAGAGCGCATTACCGACGAGCTAAACAAAATCATCTTATCGCCTACCCCATCTATCGGCTTTAACTATTTATTTGATACTGGCTTATTACAATTAATTTTTCCACAAATGGCAGCCTTATATGGGGTAGAAACCATCAACGGAAAATCGCATAAAGACAATTTTTACCATACCCTACAGGTATTAGACAATATTACTGAACATACTGAGGATCTTTGGTTACGCTGGGCAGCAATTTTACACGATATTGCCAAGCCACCTACCAAACGTTTCGATCCGAAACACGGATGGACCTTTCATGGCCACGAAGATAAAGGTGCCCGCATGGTACCCAAATTATTTTCCCAACTCAAATTGCCACAAAACGATAAGATGAAATTTGTACAAAAATTAGTGCAATTACACCTTAGACCTATTGTTTTGGCACAAGAAAAGGTAACCGACTCGGCCGTAAGGCGTTTATTAGTTGATGCTGGAGAAGATATTGATGCCCTGATGTTGCTTTGCCATGCCGATGTAACCACAAAAAACGAATATAAACTCAAAAAATATCGTCAGAATTTTGAGCATGTGAAACTCAAATTAAAAGATGTAGAAGAACGAGATTCGCTACGAAATTGGCAACCACCAGTAAGTGGCAGCGACATTATGGACACCTTTAATTTAAAAGAAGGAAAAGAGGTAGGTGTATTAAAAAATCAAATTAGGGAGGCCATTTTAGAAGGAGAAATACGAAACTCTAGAGATGAAGCATTAGTGTATATGCGGAAAAAGGGTGAAGAACTCGGTTTAGCTGTGGTAAAAAACCTAACATAAGCAGACATAAAATTTTCCTTAATTCGCTACGTTATTATTAATTTTGAGTAAGCAATACGAATAACTAATGGCTATATACAGATTTAAGATTTCTTTTGAAGATTACGATGAGGTTGAACGAGAAATCGATATCAAATCAACTCAAACATTTGAAGATTTACATCGTGCCCTACACCGTAGTACGGGCTACCCTGCTGAAGTTTCTTCTTCTTTTTATGTAAGTAACGACTTTTGGAACAAGGGTCAAGAAATTTCCTTTTTACCTTTAGAAAAAAAGATAGAGCAAGGTGTATCCTTAATGGATAAATCTAAACTTAGCAGCTTTATAGACGATCCGCATCAGAAATTTTATTATACCTACAATTTCGAGCGTCCCTTTGATTTTCATGTGCAGTTGATAAAAATTATACTTGATGAAGAAAACGGGAAAGAATACCCAAATACCTTTCGCAGCATAGGCGAAGCCCCTAAAATTCCAGGATCAATTGTAGTTCCGGGGACTAACGCTATTGCCTCTACTAAAAGAATTGATTTTTTAGATGAATTGGAATTCGACCCGATCCACTTAGAAGATGTGGACGAATTAGACTTAAACTTAGATACCGAAATTTCGACCGCTGGAAGTGCTAACATGGATCAAGATGAAGTAGAGCCAGAAGAAGAAAATGAGTTTATGGATGATTTTTCAGACAACGAAAACTACGATAACGACGAGTATCAATCTTGAAAAAGCCCCTATTGGTATGTATTGTTGGGCCAACTGCTGTTGGGAAAACCAATGTTGCCATAACGCTAGCTCAACAATTCAGTACCGAAATTGTTTCGGCCGATAGCCGCCAATTTTTCAAGGAAATGAGCATTGGTACGGCAAAGCCAACGCCCGAAGAATTAGCCGCCGTTCCTCATCACTTCATTAATTCACATTGTATTACCGAACCTTTTTCGGTTGGGGATTTTGAGAAAGTCGGACTTTTACTTCTAGAAAACTTATTTAAAAAACATTCCATACTATTTTTAGTGGGTGGCTCGGGGCTTTATGTGCAAGCCATTACCCAAGGGTTTGACAACTTACCCAAAGCACCGCCAGAGCTTAGAGCGGAGCTGAACAAACAGTTAACCGAAGAAGGTATTCAGGTTTTACAAAAGCGTTTAGAAACGCTTGACCCGACATATTATGCCGAAGTAGATACGAGTAATCCCCAACGGCTCATAAGAGCGCTAGAGGTCTGTATTAGCACCGGGCAGCCTTTCTCTACTTACAGAACGCATGTGGCAAACGAACGCCCCTTTGAGGTTCTGACCATTGGTTTAAACACCGAACGTTATCAATTATACGATCGTATTAATAAACGGGTGGATGCAATGATGGAACAAGGCCTGCTAGCCGAAGTGGAAATATTACTACCCTACCGCGAACTCAACGCCCTACAAACAGTGGGCTACCAAGAACTTTTTGATTTTTTCGATGGGACAAAATCACTAGATAAAGCCGTGGAAGAAATTAAACAAAACACCCGCCGTTTTGCCAAAAGACAACTTACTTGGTTCAGAAAGAATACAGAAACTCACTGGTTTGAACCTCAAAAATTGGCAGAAATGACTGCTTTAATCAGCAAAAAACTTAAGGGCTAAGCTTGTGCGGTTGGGCCACCAAAATTCATAGGAAAAGTAGGTGGCTCTTCATTAATCTTGATGTGACCATTTACGGCTTCAAATTTTTCTACATTATCTGCCAAGGCACTTAAAAAACGTTTAGCATGTTCTGGCGTTAATACAATTCTCGATTTCACCTTAGCTTTTGGAATGCCTGGCATAACCCGAATAAAATCTAACACAAACTCGGTGTTAGAATGGGTAATAATAGCCAAATTAGAATACACCCCTTCAGCGATATCTTCTGTTAACTCAATATTTAATTGGTGTTCGTTTTGCTCTTCCATACCTTAAAAATAAGAAATTTAAATAGAATCCATAAAAAAAGCCTCCCCGAAAACGAGGAGGCTTTAATAGAGAGAAGATGATTATACTTCTTCTGTTACTTCTTCTTGTTTAGAAGCTAACAATTTGTCGTATTCTTCTTGAGAACCTACAATAATGCGCTCGTAGTTACGTAAGCCGGTACCAGAAGGAATCAAGTGACCTACAATTACGTTTTCTTTTAAGCCCAATAAACGGTCTACTTTTCCGCTGATAGCTGCCTCGTTTAATACTTTGGTAGTTTCTTGGAAAGAAGCTGCCGAGAAGAACGATTTAGTACCTAAGGAAGCACGCGTAATACCTTGCAAGATAGAGCTAGAAGTAGCCGGAATTGCTTCGCGAACTTCTACTAGCTTAGCATCTTGACGTTTTAAGCTCGAATTTTCTTCTCTTAATTTACGTAAGGTAACAATCTGACCAGGTTTTAGATTTTGTGAATCACCGGCTTCGGTTACTACACGTTTATCTAACATACTGTCGTTTTCTTCCATAAAGTCCCAACGATCTACCGCTTCGTTTTCTAAGAAACGAGTATCTCCTGGATCTTCAATCCACACTTTCTGCATCATTTGGTGAACGATGGTTTCAAAGTGTTTATCGTTGATTTTTACCCCTTGTAAACGGTAAACCTCTTGAATACCATTTACCAAGTATTCTTGAACCGCTGCAGGGCCTTTAATGGCTAAGATATCGGCAGGAGAAATAGAACCATCAGACAATGGCATACCTGCTTTTACAAAGTCGTTATCTTGTACCAAGATGTGTTTAGACAATGGAACTAGGTACTTTTTCAATTGACCATCTTTAGATTCGATAGACATTTCTCGGTTACCACGTTTTACACCACCTAAGGTTACCACACCATCAATTTCGGTTACAACAGCCGGGTTAGATGGGTTACGTGCTTCAAATAATTCGGTTACACGTGGTAAACCACCGGTAATATCTCGGGTTTTTCCGGTTGAACGTGGAATTTTTACCAAGATTTGGCCAGTTTTAACTTCTTCGCCTTCCTCAATTGCAATGTGGGCACCTACCGGGATGTTGTATCCTCTCAATAGATTTCCTTTTTTATCGGTTACTTGAATAGACGGGTTTTTCGTTTTATCACGAGTATCAATAATTACTTTCTCACGGTGACCGGTTTGCTCATCAGATTCTTCACGGAAGGTAATACCTTCAATAATAGCATCGAATGCAATTTTACCAGCTAATTCTGAAATGATTACCGCATTGTATGGATCCCATGAACAAATACGATCGCCTTTTTTCAATTTAGCACCTTCTTTTACAAATAAATGTGCACCGTATGGAATGTTATTACTTACAATTACTTTATTGGTACCTGGTTCTACGATACGGAATTCGCCTGAACGACCCAATACCACTTCCACCTTACCTTCTTCAGTATCTAAGCTTACAGTTCTGATGTTTTCGAACTCAATAACACCTTCAAACTTGGCATTAATTTGAGATTCGGCCGCAATGTTAGAAGCCGTACCACCCACGTGGAAAGTACGTAAGGTTAACTGTGTACCCGGTTCACCAATAGACTGTGCTGCAATTACACCTACTGCCTCACCCATTTGTACACGTTTACCGGTTGAAAGGTTACGACCGTAGCAAAGGGCACATACACCACGTTTGCTTTCGCAAGTTAATACCGAACGAATTTCGATACCTTCTAGTGGTGAATTTTCTATGTTTTGACCAATTTCCTCAGTGATATCCTGACCAGCAGCTACTAAAAGTTCGCCAGTTAATGGATTGGTTACATCGTGTAAAGAGGTACGACCTAAAATACGATCGTATAATGGTTCTACAATATCCTCGTTGTCTTTTAAAGCAGTAGTATACATACCTCTTAAGGTTCCGCAATCTACATCGCCAACAATCATATCTTGGGCAACATCATGTAAACGACGGGTTAAGTAACCCGCATCCGCCGTTTTTAACGCCGTATCGGCCAAACCTTTACGGGCACCGTGGGTAGAGATAAAGTACTCTAATACCGATAAGCCTTCTTTAAAGTTTGACAAGATTGGGTTTTCGATGATCTCACCACCTGAACCTGATTTTTGAGGTTTTGCCATCAAACCACGCATACCGCAAAGCTGACGAATCTGCTCTTTAGAACCACGTGCACCAGAATCTAACATCATGTAAACCGAGTTAAATCCTTGGTTATCGTTAGACAAAACATCCATTACATTTGCAGTTAAACGGTTGTTTATACGTGTCCAGATATCGATAATTTGGTTATAACGTTCGTTATTGGTAATGAATCCCATATTGTAGTTATTCATTACTTCTTCTACTTCTTTGGTAGCTTTATCAATAAGTTGCACTTTCTCGGCAGGGATGTTAATGTCTTGCAAGTTGAACGATAATCCACCTTGGAATGCCATTTTGAAACCTAATTCTTTGATTTCATCTAAGAATTGTGCTGCACGAGCCATACCGGTATTCTTAACTACTTCACCAATAATATCACGTAATGATTTTTTGGTTAATAGCTCGTTGATATAGCCTACTTCTGCCGGCACCATTTGGTTAAATAGTACACGACCAACCGTAGTTTCAATTAATTTATTTACAATCGTTCCATCTGCTTCTTTCACATTGGCTTTCACCTTAATAAATGCATGCAGATCTATTTGTTTCTCGTTGTACGCAATAATTACCTCTTCGGCTGAATAGAAGGACAAGTCTTGGCCTTTCACCACACGGCCTTCGTCTGTTTTACGGCCTTTAGTAGTATAATATAAGCCCAACACCATATCCTGTGAAGGAACGGTAATTGGCGTACCATTTGCAGGGTTTAAGATATTGTGCGAAGCCAACATCAACATTTGGGCTTCCAAAATTGCGGCATTACCTAAAGGTAAATGCACAGCCATCTGGTCACCATCAAAATCGGCGTTGAAAGCCGTACACACCAATGGGTGCAATTGAATGGCTTTACCTTCTACTAATTTTGGTTGGAAAGCTTGAATACCTAGTCTGTGTAGTGTTGGAGCACGGTTTAACAATACCGGATGACCTTTTAATACGTTTTCTAGAATATCCCAAACAATTGGATCTTTACGATCAACAATCTTTTTAGCTGATTTTACGGTTTTAACCACACCTCTTTCGATCATCTTACGAATAACGAATGGTTTGTATAGCTCAGCAGCCATATCTTTTGGTAAACCACACTCATGCAATTTCAAGTTCGGGCCTACAACAATTACCGAACGTGCAGAATAATCGACACGTTTACCTAGTAAGTTCTGACGGAAACGACCTTGTTTACCTTTTAAAATATCTGAAAGTGATTTTAACGCCCGGTTACCTTCGGTTTTAACGGCGTTTACTTTACGTGAATTATCAAATAAAGAGTCAACTGCCTCTTGTAACATACGTTTTTCATTACGTAGAATTACTTCTGGCGCTTTGATTTCGATCAATCGTTTTAAACGGTTGTTACGGATAATTACACGACGGTATAAATCATTTAAATCTGAAGTTGCAAAACGACCACCTTCTAAAGGTACTAATGGGCGTAATTCTGGTGGAATTACCGGAACGATTTTAACAATCATCCACTCCGGACGGTTTACAATATGGTCATTGGCACTACGGAACGATTCAACCACGTGTAAGCGTTTTAAGGCTTCATTTTTACGTTGTTGTGAGGTTTCGGTAGCTGCTTGGTGACGTAAGTCGTATGATAATTGATCTAGATCTAAACGGCTCAATAGGTCTACCAATGCTTCGGCACCCATTTTGGCCACAAATTTCTGTGGATCTTTATCGTCTAAATATTGATTTTCTTTTGGTAGGGTATCCAAAATATCCAAGTATTCTTCTTCGCTTAAGAAATCCATTTTCAGAATTCCATCGGCTTCTTTAATACCTGGCTGAATAACTACATAACGCTCGTAGTAAATAATTAAATCGAGTTTTTTAGTAGGCAAGCCTAATAAATAACCAATTTTATTTGGCAACGAACGGAAATACCAGATGTGTGCTACAGGAACCACCAAGTTGATGTGTCCCATACGCTCACGACGTACTTTTTTCTCGGTTACTTCTACACCGCAACGGTCGCATACAATTCCTTTGTAACGGATACGTTTGTATTTCCCGCAATGGCATTCGAAATCTTTCACTGGACCAAAAATGCGTTCGCAGAACAAACCATCACGTTCCGGCTTATACGTACGGTAGTTAATGGTTTCTGGCTTTAACACTTCGCCGCTTGAACGCTCCAAAATTGACTCTGGAGAGGCCAAACTGATAGTAACTTGGGTGAAGTTACTTTTGATTTTATTATCTTTTTTGTAAGACATAGCTCTTTTTTGAGTTGAATGTTGTGGGTTATGAGTTGTAGGATGAGTTACACCCTACAACTCTAAACTTGCAACTTAATCTAATGTGATATCTAAACCTAAACCTCTTAATTCATGAACCAATACGTTGAATGATTCTGGAACCGATGGGGTTGGCAAAGGTTCACCTTTAACAATCGCTTCGTATGTTTTGGCACGGCCAATTACATCATCAGATTTCACGGTTAAGATCTCCTGTAAGATGTTTGCAGCACCAAATGCTTCTAAGGCCCAAACCTCCATCTCACCAAAACGCTGACCACCAAACTGAGCTTTACCACCCAATGGTTGTTGTGTAATTAATGAGTATGGTCCGATTGAACGGGCGTGCATCTTGTCGTCAACCATGTGGCCAAGTTTCAACATATAGATGATACCTACCGTAGTTGGCTGATCAAAACGATCGCCAGTTAAACCATTGTATAAATAGGTTCTTCCCGAAGTTGGTACACCCGCTTTGGCTACCCATTCTTCTACTTCTTCGTGGGTGGCACCATCAAAAATTGGAGTAGAGAATTTCATACCCAATTCTTTTCCGGCCCAGCCTAATACGGTTTCGTAGATTTGGCCCAAGTTCATACGTGAAGGTACACCCAATGGGTTTAACACAATATCAACTGGAGTTCCGTCTTCTAGGAATGGCATATCTTCATCGCGAACGATACGGGCAACAATACCTTTGTTACCGTGACGTCCTGCCATTTTATCCCCTACTTTCAACTTACGTTTCTTAGCTACATACACTTTGGCCATTTGAACAATACCTGAAGGCAATTCATCGCCCACGGTAATGGCAAATTTCTCACGTTTGTATGCACCTAAGCCTTCGTTTAAGCGAATGTTGTAGTTGTGTAAGGTTTGTTTAATTAACTCGTTTTTATCCTCATCGGTAGTCCACTTAGTAGGATTTATATTGGCAACATCTAAATCGGCCAATACTTTTTGAGTGAATTTAACGCCTTTAGCAATTAACAACTCTTTGTACACGTTGTAAATACCTTGTGAGGTTTTACCGTTTACAATAGTGAATAATTTTTCTACCAACTTATCTCTTAAATCTTTATTAGATTTTGTAAAGTTGGCGTCTAATTTCTCAACCAATGCTTTTTCTTCTGCTTTGGTAGTTTTCTTAGCTCTAGAGAATAATTTAGTATCAATTACTACCCCGTGGATAGAAGGAGGTGTTTTTAAAGACGCATCTTTTACATCACCTGCTTTATCACCAAAAATAGCTCTCAATAATTTTTCTTCTGGCGATGGATCTGACTCTCCTTTTGGTGTAATTTTACCAATTAAGATATCACCCTCTTTCACCTCAGCACCCACACGAATTACGCCGTTTTCATCCAAGTCTTTAGTAGCCTCTTCAGAAACATTCGGAATGTCTGGTGTTAATTCTTCTTCACCACGTTTCGTATCGCGAACTTCTAATTCAAATTCTTCGATATGTAATGAAGTAAAGATATCTTGAGATACCACACGCTCAGAAATTACAATCGCATCCTCGAAATTGTAACCTTGCCATGGCATGAACGCCACTTTTAAGTTACGACCTAGGGCCAATTCGCCATTCTGAGTGGCATATCCTTCGCAAAGTACTTGTCCTTTTTCTACTTTTTGGCCTTTTTTAACAATTGGCTTTAAGTTGATACAGGTACTTTGATTTGTTTTTTGGAATTTGATTAATGGATAGGATTTTACTTCACCCTCGAAAGAAACCAATATGTCATCTGCATTACGCTCGTAACGAATTTTAATTTCATTGGCATCTACGTATTCTACTACCCCATTGCCTTCGGCATTAATTAAGGTACGAGAATCGCGGGCTACACGGCCTTCCAAACCAGTTCCTACAATGGGAGCTTCTGGACGCAACAAAGGCACAGCCTGGCGTTGCATGTTCGATCCCATCAAGGCTCTATTCGCATCATCGTGTTCTAAGAACGGAATGAGGGAAGCCGCAATAGAAGTGATTTGGTTTGGCGCTACGTCCATCAAATCTAATTTTTCTGGCGCAATTACCGGAAAATCGCCTTCGAAACGTGCTTTTACACGTGGTGTTGCAAAGTTTCCCTTATCATCGTATTGCGCATTTGCTTGTGCGATGGTTTTTCCATCTTCGTCTTCGGCAGATAAATACGTTACCGGCTCTTCAACCACTACACGGCCTTTATCTACCTTACGATAAGGAGTTTCGATAAAACCTAAGTTGTTGATTTTTGCGTGAACGCAAAGTGACGAAATCAAACCAATGTTTGGTCCCTCTGGAGTTTCGATAGTACACAAACGACCGTAGTGGGTGTAGTGAACGTCACGAACCTCGAAACCTGCACGCTCTCTAGATAAACCACCTGGCCCTAAGGCTGACAGACGACGCTTGTGCGTAATCTCTGCCAGAGGATTGGTTTGATCCATAAACTGTGATAATTGGTTGGTTCCGAAGAACGAGTTAATCACAGAAGATAGGGTACGTGCATTAATTAAGTCGGTTGGTGTAAATACCTCATTATCGCGAATGTTCATACGCTCACGGATGGTACGAGCCATACGGGCTAAACCAACACCAAATTGGGCGTATAATTGCTCACCCACGGTACGCACTCTACGATTAGATAAGTGATCAATATCATCCACCTCGGCTTTAGAGTTGATCAACTGAATTAAGTATTTCACAATAGCAATAATGTCTTGCTTGGTTAATACTTTCGTAGTATCTGGGGTATTTAATTTCAATTTACGGTTAATGCGGTATCTACCTACATCACCTAAATCGTATCTTTTATCAGAGAAGAACAAACGATCAATGATACCACGAGCAGTTTCCTCATCAGGTGGTTCAGCGTTACGTAATTGTCTGTAGATATGCTCCACAGCTTCTTTTTCTGAGTTTGAAGTGTCTTTTTGTAAGGTATTGTAAATGATGGTATAATCACCTGCGTGGCTGGCATCTTCTTTAGATAAGATGATAGATTTTACACCAGCATCAATAATCATATCGATGTGATCGTCTTCTAAAATAGTTTCACGCTCTAAAATGACTTCATTTCTATCGATAGAAACAACCTCACCGGTTGATTCATCAACAAAATCTTCTACCCATTTTTTCAATACTCTAGCGGCAAGCTTACGACCTACAAATTTCTTAAGGGCAGCTTTGCTCACTTTTACCTCGTCGGCTAGTTCGAATAATTCTAAAATGTCTTTATCCGAATCGTAACCAATGGCACGCAATAAGGTAGTAACCGGGAATTTCTTCTTACGGTCAATGTACGCATACATCACGTTATTTACGTCTGTAGCAAATTCTATCCACGATCCTTTGAAAGGAATTACACGGGCAGAATATAACTTAGTTCCGTTGGTGTGGCGGCTTTGGCCAAAAAACACACCAGGTGAACGGTGTAGTTGAGAAACAATTACACGCTCGGCACCATTAATTACAAAGGTACCTTTAGGAGTCATGTATGGGATAGTTCCCAAATAAACATCCTGAACGATGGTTTCGAAATCTTCATGTTCCTCATCGTTACAAGATAAACGGAGTTTAGCTTTAAGAGGAACACTATAGGTTAAGCCACGTTCAATACATTCCTGAATGTCGTATCGTGGCGGATCTACGAAATAATCTAAAAACTCTAAAACGAAGATGTTTCTAGAATCAGAAATGGGGAAGTTTTCAGAGAATACTTTAAATAAACCTTCTTGATGACGGTTATCTGAAGTGGTTTCTAACTGAAAGAATTCCCTGAATGATTGCAATTGTACATCCAGAAAGTCGGGATAGTCCAACACATGCTTGCTGGTTGCAAAATTGATTCTTTCGGTATGTTTAGTAGTGTTTGCCAAGGGATTTAGTTTTTTAGTTTAAAAATAAACTGTGCGACTTTTTTGCTCTTTTTTCGGAGAGCGCTGTAGGTCAAACAGCAATAGAAACCAATAGAAACAGCAATAGACCCCGGTGAAAACCGGAGTCTAAGGCCATTTTTAGCGTGTCAGATTATTGAATTTCAACAACTGCGCCGGCTTCTTCTAATTGTTTTTTCAAAGCATCAGCTTCGTCTTTAGCAACACCTGCTTTTAATTCAGATGGCGCTGCATCAACTAAGTCTTTAGCTTCTTTCAAACCTAAACCGGTTAAATCTTTCACTAATTTTACTACTGCTAGTTTCTGACCACCAGCTTCTTTCAATAATACATTAAAGCTGGTTTTTTCTTCTGCAGCACCAGCGGCAGCGCCACCAGCAGCAGGAGCAGCAACTGCAACAGCTGCAGCAGCAGGCTCAATACCATACTCATCTTTAAGAATTTGAGCTAACTCATTAACTTCTTTTACTGTTAAGTTTACTAATTGCTCAGCAAACGATTTTAAATCTGCCATTTTATTTGAATTTTAACGTTAAATACTTTGTTTTTTAATCAAGCTTTAGGTGCTTGTTAACCTCTTTGTTCTAATGCTTTAACAATACCTGCTAATTTGCTTTTACCAGACTGTAAGCCTGAAATAACATTTTTAGCTGGTGATTGTAACAATCCGATGATTTCTCCGATTAATTCCTCTTTAGATTTTAAGTTCACTAAAGCGTTCAACTGGTTATCGCCAATGAAGATAGCACTGTCTATATACGCTGCTTTTAAAAGGGGCTTATCACCGCTAGCTCTCAAGGCTTTAATCAGTTTTGCCGGAGCATTAGCTGAGTTTGAGAATAATAGAGTTGATGATCCTTTAAGTACATCGTATAATTCAGCATATTCACCTGATGCGGCTTCTAAAGCCTTTTTAATTAAGGTGTTTTTTGCTACCTGCATTTTGATATCACTATCGAAACATTTGCGGCGAATATCATTCACAGCTGCTACAGTCAGGTTAGAAGTATCAGCAATGTAAACATTGCTGAAGCTATTAATCTGCTCTTTTAAAGCAAGAACAACATCGTGTTTTTCTTCTTTTCTCATGATTAGATTCCTGCTATAGTTTTAGTTTCAATTTCGATTCCAGAACTCATTGTAGAAGACATGTAAATGCTTTTAAAATAAGTTCCTTTTGCAGCTGATGGTTTTAATTTAGAGATCACTTGAATTACTTCTAATGCATTCTCATAAATTTTCTCGGCAGAGAAAGATACTTTCCCTACAGAAGCATGAATGATTCCGGTTTTATCAACCTTGAAATCAATTTTACCGCCTTTAACATCGGTTACCGCTTTACCTACTTCGGTAGTTACGGTTCCTGATTTAGGATTTGGCATCAGGTTTCTTGGGCCTAAAACACGGCCTAATTTACCCACTTTAGCCATCACACTAGGCATGGTAATAATGATATCAATATCAGTCCATCCTGCTTCAATTTTAGCAATATAATCATCCAAACCTACGTAATCTGCACCTGCTGCTTTAGCTTCCTCTTCTTTATCGGGGGTTACTAAGGCCAATACACGTACATTTTTACCGGTACCATGAGGAAGTGTTGCAATACCACGTACCATTTGGTTCGCTTTACGAGGATCTACGCCTAAACGTACATTCAAGTCAACCGATGCATCAAATTTGGTAGTAGTAATATCTTTTACTAAAGCCGAAGCTTGTTGCAAAGTATATGCTTTACCATCCTCAATTTTGGAAATTGCCGTTTTTTGATTTTTTGTTAATCTAGCCACTTCTTAAACTGATTTGTGTTAATTAATTATTCCAGGGTGCGTTACCATTTACGGTAATTCCCATACTGCGTGCAGTACCTGCAACCATTTTCATGGCCGACTCAATGGTAAATGCGTTTAAATCGGTCATTTTATCTTTTGCAATTGCTTCAACCTGCTCCCAGCTTACGCTAGCAACTTTTTTACGGTTTGGCTCTGCAGAACCACTTTTTTGACCAGAAACTTCCAATAATTGGATAGCTACTGGAGGGGTTTTAATGATAAATTCGAACGATTTGTCAGCATATACAGAAATTACTACCGGTAATACTTTACCTGGCTTGTCTTGGGTACGAGCGTTAAATTGCTTGCAAAAATCCATAATGTTTACCCCTTTAGCACCTAATGCAGGTCCTACCGGTGGCGATGGGTTTGCAGCTCCTCCCTTGATCTGTAATTTTACTAACGCTTCGACTTCTTTTGCCATTTTTTTGTTGTTTATTTAATACTCAATGTTAGTAAGTTGGAAGCTATGTAACATTTGATTTATCTAGACTTTAGAGTTTGGACAAGAGTGTTTATATTCTTATCCTATTCTGCCATCTAAATGCTTTTAATATGTATTTATTGAGGGATAAACCTCCACTCAACACTATTCTTTTTCTACTTGCATGTAATTCAATTCAAGTGGGGTACGACGGCCGAAAATTTTAACCATTACTTTTAGTTTTTTCTTCTCGTCGTTTACCTCTTCAATTACACCAGAAAAGCCTTGGAATGGACCATCCATTACCTTCACCTGCTCTCCAACCATATAGTTGATGTTAATTACCTCACTTTGAGAGGCCATCTCATCTACTTTACCTAAGATGCGGTTTACTTCTGCTTGGCGCATAGGCACCGGAGTACCCGATTTATCACCTAAAAATCCAATTACACTATTAATATTTTTAATGATATGCTGTAATTCAGCATCCATATTGGCTTCAATTAATACATATCCAGGGTAAAAATTACGCTCTTTGGCAATTTTTTTACCGTCTTTCATCTGCAAGTATTTTTCCATCGGAATTAATACTTGAGGCAATAAATGAGCTATACCCAAACGATTAATTTCGGCTTCTAGATATTGTTTTACCTTTTTCTCTTTGCCACTAACCGCACGTACTACGTACCATTTCAGTTGATCACTCATCGTTTCGTTCTAAAAAATGTTAAGCAAGAGATTTATAGAAAAGTTTCAACGCAGTACCTGCCGATTCATCCATTGCCAAAACCAAAAAGGCAATAACAATAGAGGCTACCAATACCAATACTGCAGAGTTTTGTAACTCAGACCACGTAGGCCAAGATACTTTCTGCGTCATTTCGTTATACGATTCTTTAAAAAATTCAATAACTTTTGCCATCTGTTCTATTATATCTTAAGCACGGGAACAAGGATTCGAACCCTGATCAAAGGTTTTGGAGACCTCTATTCTACCGTTGAACTATTCCCGTAGTTAATTAACAAGAAAACATAAGCCCGCAATAAAGCGGACTTATGTTATCCAATTAACCTTATTTATGTGAAATCTTGTTATTTCAAAATTTCGGTTACCTGTCCGGCACCTACAGTTCTACCACCCTCACGGATAGCGAAACGTAAACCTTTCTCCATAGCAATTGCGTTGATCAATTTTACACTGATCGTAACGTTATCACCTGGCATAACCATTTCTACACCTGCTGCTAATGAAATTTCACCAGTAACATCTGTAGTACGGAAATAGAATTGAGGACGGTATTTGTTAAAGAATGGAGTGTGACGTCCACCTTCAGCTTTTGATAATACGTAAATCTCAGCTTTGAAATCAGTGTGAGGAGTTACAGAACCTGGTTTACAGATTACCATACCACGACGGATATCAGTTTTCTCAATACCACGTAATAATAAACCTACGTTATCACCAGCTTCACCGTAATCTAAAATTTTACGGAACATTTCTACACCAGTAACGGTTGATTTCAAGTTCTCAGCACCCATACCTAAGATGTCTACTGCATCACCTGAATTGATTACACCACGCTCGATACGACCAGTTGCAACTGTACCACGACCTGTGATAGAGAATACATCCTCAATCGGCATCAAGAAAGGTAATTCAGTTAAACGTGGAGGAATTGGAATGTAGCTATCTACAGCATCCATTAATTCCATAATTTTAGCTACCCATTTAGGATCTCCGTTCAAACCACCTAAGGCAGAACCTTGAATAACAGGAATATCATCACCAGGGAAATCGTAGAATGATAATAATTCACGAACTTCCATTTCTACTAATTCTAATAATTCAGGATCATCAACCATATCCACTTTGTTCATGAATACAACCAATGAAGGTACACCTACCTGACGAGCAAGAAGGATGTGCTCACGAGTTTGTGGCATTGGACCATCAGTTGCAGCAACAACGATAATAGCACCATCCATTTGGGCAGCACCAGTTACCATGTTTTTTACATAATCCGCGTGACCTGGACAATCTACGTGTGCGTAGTGACGGTTTGCAGTTGAATACTCAACGTGAGCAGTATTAATAGTAATACCTCTTTCTTTTTCCTCAGGAGCTGAGTCAATTGAATCGAATGAACGTGCCTCAGATAAACCAGCATCAGCCAAAACTTTAGTAATAGCTGCTGTTAAAGTTGTTTTACCGTGATCGACGTGACCAATAGTACCGATATTTAAATGCGGCTTACTACGGTCAAATTTTTCTTTTGCCATTTTAAAATCTAATTAAAGGTTAATTGTTGTTTGTTATTGTTTTTATAAAATTTTTGAGCCAAAGATGGGACTTGAACCCACGACCTCTTCCTTACCAAGGAAGTGCTCTACCGCTGAGCTACTTCGGCTGTTTACTTTCGCAAAGCTTAAGATCAACATCCCTGTTAACCGTAGCCCATTTATCTTTTTTCTGAGCGGAAGACGAGGTTCGAACTCGCGACCTATAGCTTGGAAGGCTATCGCTCTACCAACTGAGCTACTTCCGCTTATATTATGGTGGGGGGAGAAGGATTCGAACCTTCGAAACCGAAGTAACGGATTTACAGTCCGTCCCATTTGACCGCTCTGGAATCCCCCCTATACAGAGCCTCCTATCGGGATCGAACCAATGACCTACTGATTACAAGTCAGTTGCTCTACCAGCTGAGCTAAGGAGGCTTTTTGCATATAAAAAGCTTTTTAATACATGAATGAACATCCCTTTATACTATTCGAAAGCGCATAACATGGCCTTGAGAAAGGGACTGCAAATCTACACAATTTAAGAGTGGAACAAAATTTTTTCTGAAAAAAAATTAGGCGGCCTTTTTTGCCGCCCAAACTCCTCTAAAAATTAGCCTTATTTGGTATCTAAAAGGCCTATATCGTATCTTCCGGATTAAGCAATTGTTTATGGTTACTGGTGTGTTCTTTTACCCGTTCTTTATGCTTGTGGATCTGTATTTTTATACAATCCATGGCTAAATCGGTTGCGGCCTCAAAACTTAGCGCAATTTCGCTACAAAACAAATCTTTACCGGGTATGGCCAACTTAATTTCTACTTGTTTATTTTCATCGGTTTCCGAGGGTACTACTTTCAAATAAATATTGCCCTGAATAATTTGATCGAAATAATGATCGAGTTTAGCGATTTTAGTTTCAATATAATCCAATAACTTACGGTCTGCATCAAAATGAATAGATTGTACGTTGATTTTCATTTTTTCCTCCTTTGTTTTTATGCCTTTGGATGGGCTTGTTTATAGATAGATTTTAATTTTTCGATGGAATTATGAGTATATACCTGTGTTGCCGATAAATTGGCATGACCCAAAAGCTCTTTTATAGCTGTTAACTCTGCTCCTTTATTTAGCAATGCGGTAGCAAAGCTGTGGCGCAAAATATGTGGGCTTTTTTTATCTTGGGTTGATACCTCTCCTAATGCCTGTTTTACCAAACGGTAAATGAGTTGCGGATAGGCCGCTGTGCCCTTATCGGTAACTATTAATTTATCGGTGCTAGTAAAGCCCAACTCGTTTTTTTGGTCGATATATACTTTTAATAAAGCGTAAAGAGGTTTAGCCAAAGGGAGAATCCGTTCTTTATTGCGTTTTCCCAATACTTTAATTTGCTGATTATAATCATCAATATCGCTGTTTTTAAGCCCTAAAAGTTCCGCCAAGCGTATTCCGGTACCGTAAAGTAATTCCAAAACAACGCGATCTCTCAAGCCCTCGAACCCTGAGGGAAACAAAGCTTCGTCATCCAATAAGGTATTTAATTTCGCTTCTTCAACAATTACAGGCAAGCGTTTGGGGATTTTGGGTGCTTGTACTTGCTCCATAGGGCTTTTTACGACCAAGCCTTCTCGTTGTAAAAATTTATAAAATGAGCGCAACGAAGATATTTTACGATTAATGGATTTCGCACCCGTACTGGCTTCCATACACTCCATCACCCAAGAGCGCACTAAAGTATGCGTGGCTTCGGCTAGCGTAGTTTCGTAGGTGGTAAGAAAGGTTTGGAATTGTAAAAGATCGGTTTCATACGCTTTTATAGTATGCGGAGAGAATCTTTTCTCGTACTGCACATACCGTATAAAACGCTCTATAAACATTAAAAACTAGTTGAATATTCGAATACATGAATATACAACTAGTTTTTAATATATGCGATACAAATGGGTATTAAATCGTTTCGCGATTTAATCCAACTTTGTAAATTGCTTTTTTGATTTCGGTACGACGAGTGATTGATTTTTTCTCGTAGGCTTGGCGGCTACGCAACTCACGCATTACGCCCGTTTTCTCGAATTTCTTCTTGAAACGTTTCAAGGCTTTATCTAATGATTCGCCGTCTTTAATGTTAATAATAATCATAAAGTGAAATACCTCCTCTCGTTTGTTTAGGACTGCAAACTTAAGCAAAATCTTGAGAATCAAAAATTAATACATCAATTTAAGAAGCTTCGCCCTCAAATAATTAACTTAGTACGCCTATGAGAGATATTGAAAAAAGAGAAGACATTGTATTAATGGTGGATACTTTCTACCAAAAAGTGCAGCAAGATGAGCTCATTGGACCTATTTTTAATAGCCGCATTGCACCCGAAGCCTGGCCGGCGCATTTAGATAGAATGTATACTTTTTGGACCACCATATTACTAAATCAACCGGGGTACAGTGGCCAGCCTTTTGAAAAACACCGCGACATGCCTATTCATAAAGCGCATTTTGAGCGTTGGGTAAGCATGTTTAAGACTATTGTTGATAATTTATTTGAAGGCCCTATTGCCAACGAAGCTAAATACCGGGCCGAATTAATGGGGCATTTATTCTTAGCAAAACTAGAAAAAGGGCGTTTGGCTTAGTAATTAACCAAACTAATGCATGCATTCGAGTAAGGTGCTAATTTACTTTTACCATCCAAAAAATCTAAACTAACCACAAACGCAAAGGCACTCGTACTAGCGCCTAACTGTTCTACCAAACTGGCAGCCGCAGCAACGGTACCGCCAGTAGCTAATAAATCATCGTGAATTAATACTTTCTGACCAGGCTTTAAAGCATCGGCATGTATTTCTAGGGTGGCAGAGCCATACTCCAAGTCGTACGATTGGCTGAGTGTTTTATAAGGTAATTTCCCTTGCTTACGAATGGGTACAAAAGGCACATCCAAGGCATTGGCCAATAACATTCCGAATAAAAAGCCTCGGCTTTCAATACCCACCACCACATCAATATCAAGGGTTTGTACTTCTGCTACAAAGGCGGCTACCACCTGGCGGCACAATTCGGCATCTTTTAAAATGGGGGTAATATCTTTAAATACGATACCGGGCTTAGGGAAATCTACAATATCGCGAATGGCGTGTTTTAATGCTGTTTCAATCATTTACAAATAAAATATGGAGCTAGTTTACGCAAAATTTCGTCAGTAAAAAGCGGAATATTTTTTAAATCTGACAAGTTTGCATAAGCCCCATGTTGTTTTCTGTATTGAATGAGTGCATTTATTTGTTTGTAACTCAGGTATGGATGGCGTTTAAGTTCCTCAAAAGAAGCAGTATTGATGTCAATTTTTCTAATTGCAGCTGTATTTAAGGCTAGCTGGGGCAACCATTGAGCAAAATGTACTGAATCTACCCCATATACTTCTTTAAGTTGTTCTAGCACATAAAAACCACCCAAGCGCTCACGGTACTTGAGTATGCGGCTAGCAAAAGCCGGGCCTATACCACTCACTTGATCTAAGGCCAAGGAATCGGCCGTATTTAAATCGATACGCACTTTTGAAGCTTTAGTGGTCGTAATTTTTTGTTCAAATTTCGGAGGCGAAATTTGTATGTAGGGTTCTAATTTAGCATAGGTTTCGGGCGATATGACATACATTTTTTGCACATCTTCTTTCTTATAAAAATGTCCTCCCTTTGCTTCAAATCGTTTGATTACCGCTATTTGTTTCTCACTCAAACCCAGCTGTTTCCATCGCTCCGCCGGTAGTCCATTGGGATCGAAATGGGTATAGGTGCCACGCCCTTGCTTGAGTTCTACCTCTCTATAGCTGTAAACCTTATCGGGCGCCAAATTGCGCTCAAATTCGGCTATTTCTTTCTTGGCTTTTTCTACATCGAACGCATCGGGTGTTTGGTTTAAAAAAATAGGAATTAACCAAACAAAAACTAATACGATAAGCAGTACCAGTACGCCATTGAGCTCTTTTTGGCTAAAATTAAAATACTGACGGAGGGATTTCAGAAACATTAATGAATTTTTTAGTGAATAAACCTGAAATTTTTGTGAAATTTGATTCCCCTACAAAACGAATGGACGAAATCAAAATTATAAGCACCGAAGAATTTGCCAAGGCAACCAAACTAGACAAATTGGGCATGCCGGGCTTGGCTTCGCTATTTATGGAATTGATGAAGATTAACGAGGTGAACGAAACCTTTAACAAAATCAAACACCTAAAAGGCATTCCGTTTATTGATAAATTACTCGAAATTTTAGGGGTTACCGTAGAATTTGATGAAGAGGATTTAAAAAACCTACCAAAAGATGGCGCCTTTTTAGCCATTGCCAACCACCCTTATGGCGGTATTGAGGGTTTGGTATTAATTAAACTCACCTTATTGGTAAACCCAGAGAGCAAACAACTTTCAAACTTTTTACTCAAAAAGGTGCCCAATCTTAGCGATTTATTAATTGCTGTAAACCCCTTCGAAACAATAGATAACCCCGCAAGCATTAGCGGCATTAAAACTGCCCTCGGCTTATTAAAAGAAGGGGTTCCTATTAGCGTATTTCCGGCAGGCGAAGTATCTACCTATAAATTAAGCAGCCAAAGCATTACCGACCGCCAATGGCACCCTGTGGTAGCGAAACTGGCCATTAAAGCCAAGGTGCCGGTAGTTCCAGTATATTTTCATGGCAATAACAGCTTACTATTTAATTTGTTGAGCTTTATACACCCCATGTTACGTACGGCTAAACTACCCTCAGAAATGTTTAATAAGCAGGGCCACGTACTTAAACTACGCATAGGCAAACCTATAAAAATAGAAGACACCCCATACGCCAACAACCCCACCAAACTACTCGATTATTTACGAGCACGCACCTACGCATTAGGGGCTGGTTTAGAGGAACACAAAAAACTATTTTCGGCCAAAAGTTTATTTAAAATTGAGAAAAAACAACAGGAAATTGTGGCTGAAATGTCTAGCAAACTTTTAGAAAAAGACATTGCAGCGATACAAGATTTAAAAACCTGGACCGAGAAAAACTACGAAGTATACATCGCTCCAAGCACTAAAATTCCGAACATTTTAAAAGAAATCGGTCGCTTACGTGAAATTACCTTCCGCGAAATAGGCGAAGGAACCAATAAAAGCATTGATTTAGACGCTTACGATATTTATTACCACCACTTATTTATTTGGGATAAAGAGGCTAAAAAATTAGTGGGTGCTTACCGTATCGGCAAAGGAAACGATATTTATTACAGCTACGGCAAAAAGGGCTTCTACACAGCCGAAATATTTAAAGTAGACGATGGTTTTGCGCCCATCTTAAAAAAGAGTTTAGAATTGGGCCGTTCGTGGATACGTAAAGAATACCAACAAAAGCCCCTACCCCTATTTTTGCTCTGGAAAGGTATTTTAAAGTTTATTGCCGACAATTCGGAACACGTAAAATACCTCATTGGGCCGGTGAGCATTAGCAATAGCTTCTCTAAAATCTCCAAAACCTTAATGGTTGATTATATCTTAAAAAACCATTACGACGAAAATTTAGCCCAATACATTAAGCCACGCAAGAAGTTCAAATTTGAACTTGATAAAGACGATATGGCGCTCTTGGTAGATTCGAGAGAGAGCTTAAAGGATTTAGATCAATTGATTTCAGACATTGAGCAATCGAATATGAAAATTCCGGTGCTCTTGCGCCAATACTTGGGCTTAAATGGTAAAATTATTTGTTTCAATATCGATCCTAAATTCTCAAACAGTTTAGATGGTTTCCTGATTGTAGATATGGAAAACATACCGCTCGATAAAATCGAAAAACTCCAGTAATAAAAAAAAAGCCTCCCGAAATTCGGGAGGCTTTGCATGTATAAATAACCAATCAATTGTATTAGTTTGCCATTACTTTACCAGGAGTGGTATAGTTTAAAGTGCTTGGATCGTACATAGCCCAACCTGCAGACCAATCTGTAGTTCCGAAAGCGCCTCTGTAAGCAACAGTTTTATCAAAAAACGTATCGCCTGTAAATTTAGCATTAGTAAATGCCGCACCACTAGCTGCTGCACCACCCGCTACAACCGTAAAGTTTGGTGTGGCTGCACCACTTGCAACAAACTCTGCTCCTAAAGCAAAACCTGAAGTTAATAAAGGATTAACTGTAGTAGTTACAAAGCTGTTATCAGTTGTTAAACCTGCTTCAAATACTGATTTGCTAGTAGCATCTTTACCTTTAATTTGACCATTGTTTGGTGCAGTAGTTGCATTATATTTGGTATTGCAACCGTAAATTAAGTTGTTTTTAATAACCATTGTACCTGCAGTATAGTTTGCTGATGCACTTCCGTTACTATCGTCAATGTAAATACCTTCAGTATAGTTTCCTAAGATAGAGTTGAATAAACTCATAGCAGAGTTACGACGAATTTGCGCTGCATGTTGGTAGTTGGCATTATTACTACTTGCAGATAAAGAAGCTGATAATGGACCAATAATAGTCACGTTAGAAAAAATTGCGCTTGTTTTAGGGCTATTAGCTGATCCTGTTGCATCGTTGTCTGATTCAAAACCGTTAGATCCAGAAACGTCGGCAATTTCTTTTACACGTTGTGCCAAGGCAAATTGTACTTTACCTGCATAGCCGAAATCGGTATCAAAATCATCGTCCCAAGTACCAATAGCTAATAAGTATTTTGCATTTACAGTACCACCAAACCATTCGAAAGCATCATCACCAGCACGGTAAACTTGTATATATTCTAAAGTAGTACCAGAACCAACACCACCAAGGGTTAGGGAGTTAATTTCGTTGTTAGTTACAAAAGGTACACCAGCATACTCTATACGTACATATTTCATGGTACCTGAATTATCAGCAGCATCTGTACCGCCATAGGTAGTATATTTAGAAGCGGCACCACCAGCAGTTGGTAATAAACCACCTTCAATAACTACTTCGCCCCCTGTTGGATTAACTGGAGCCTTACCTAAAATGATAATTCCGCCCCAATCACCATGCTCACGAGAACCGACAGGGAAATTAGAAGTGAATACAATCGGATTAGTTGCGGTACCAATGGCGCTAATTTTAGAACCACGAGTAATGATGAGTGATCCTTTAGAAATTTTATCGCCTTTAATGATAGTACCTGGCTGAATGGTTAAGGTTGCACCATCGGTAACATACACGAAGCCTTTCAATAAATAAATTTTGTCTGAAGTCCAGGTAGTGTTTACTTTAATATCGCCAGAAACTTCAACAACATTACTTGTTGGGGTAGCAATAGGATCTTCGGTCTTGCTTTTTTTACAAGCGGCAACGAAAGCAAGCGCAAGGATCGAAAATAGGATAATGGTTTTTTTCATGATTTTAAGTTTATAATTTTTTTATAAATATGGATGATTAATGTAATGCGTGTTTTAACCAATTGTTATGAAATTGTTAAACTCATCAACCTAAAATGAATAATTAAATGATAAAGACACATTGGTACCTAATTTGGTTTTAAAAATTTCATCGTCAACAAATTGGGTGTATTTTTTATTGGCATTTCGGTCGAAATAAAATACACTCCGTTGATTTAAAATGTCGCCTACATTCAATTTAAACTCTCCTTTGGTTTTGAAAGTTTTTACACCAATCTGAAAATCTAACACATCGCGGGGGTCTTCCCAAACGTTTGGAAATGTAGTACCACCTACGCGGAAAATACGACGTCCAACTCGGTTGTATAAGAGGTTGAAATTAAGTTTATTGTTTAAGGTGCTGTGTTGCAAGCCGGCATTAACTACATAAGGCGATTGGCCAATTAAGGGGCGCCCTGCACTGTTTGGATTTAGGTTGCCTGCAAAATTTACCTCAGAGTGAATGATAGAAACATTGGTATAAAACGTAGTGCGTTCGAAAAAGGCTCTATCTGCTAAGAATTTTAAATTTTTTCTGAATTCAAGTTCAAATCCGTAAGTGGTTGCTTTATCGGCATTGCTATACGAAATATCGGGTGTAGAGTTTACATCAAAAAAAGTAGCTTCGATAGCATTGGTGAATTTTTTATAAAATGCCGATATCGAAAATATTTGACCCGCAGCTGGGTAGGTTTCGAAGCGTAAATCGGCATTTAAAATTTGGGTGCGTTTTAAATTTGGATTTCCTTTTTGTACCGCTGCTTGTTCGTAATCGAAATAGGCAAATGGTGCCAATTCTCTAAATTCTGGGCGGGCAACAGTTTGATAAACCGAAGCTCTTAAATTGCTTTTTTCGGTTAAGCCCAAAGTAAGGTTAAGGGATGGAAGAAGATCTAATTGATTACGCTCCACTTTTGGCTCAAGTGGATCAAATGTTTCGAGCGATAAATTAAATTGCTCGGCACGTAGCCCCCAAACCATGCGCAATTTTTCAGCCAATTGATTATCGAGCATGAAGTAACCAGCATTCACCATCGAAGTGGAGTTATAGCGATCGGCGCTATTGCCAATTTCGTCTAACTGATATATGCCTTGATTGATTAAATCGTTTCCAAAAACGGTACCCAATGAACGCTGACGTATGGCATTGGCGTTGGGGGTAAAGGAAGGCAAGATTAAACCAATGAAACGTACATCAAAATTACGGTTTCGGTAAATGGAGCTAAGACCTGTTTTAAAACTTCCTTTGTTGGATTTTTTAGATAAGGGGAAACTTAAGTTTATTTCGCCATTGAAAATATCTTCGGTTAAATTGGAGAATAAACGACTATTAGTTCTATCCAGAGAGGTGATATTAGCTGAATAATTTACATTCGGGTTGTTAATATCTGCTTGGTTTTTGATATAACTAATTTTACGTTGATCGGGTTGGTTATTTATTACGTTGCTATAACCCAATGCCCATTTTAATTTGGTTCTCGATTCGCCGAATTTATGCTCCCCTTCTAAAGATGATTTTAATAAGGTTTTTTGAATTAAATCGAATGCAAAAAACTTAGTAGCATTTGCTTGGCCGAAATTTAAACCCGAACGACTCAAATATTGATCGTCTTGAATGCGGTTATAAATATTTTTTAAGGTGATTTTATTGTTGCCAAATAAATAGGAGAAATTGGCTAAACCGCCCACCGTGGTAGAAAATTTATAGGTTTGATCTTTAAAATCAAATTCACCAGCTAAATTTCTGGCAATTTCCGGGTTTACGTTTTGTGCATTTCGGTACGAAAGGGAAATAATGGCTCCTAAACGATTACCACTTTTTTCATAATCTTTTACTCTACCAACCGTAAATTGGTAATTTTGACCCAAAAAAGCGGTGGAATTAACTACAGCATAGTCGTTATTGAGCGAACGGATAGCTGCTATTTCTTGGGTTGAACTTAGCGTTTTGTTATAGATACTACTTGTACTTGGAAAATTTAGAGGTAAATTTCTCGTAGTATTAAAACCTAAATAATCGGCAGCCGTTTTTTCATTGCCCTTAAAATCTTTAAAAGTAGATTGTGAATTGTAGCTGTATCCCACTCCATACGTTAAGAAGTTTTGATCGGGAATATCTTTCGTTAAAATTTGAACAGCTCCACCGGCAAAATCTCCAGACATATCTGGCGTAGCGGTTTTGCTAATTACTATATTATCAATCATGTTTGATGGAACAATATCGAAAGAGAAAGCTTTACGGTTTGGCTCAGAACTTGGTAAGGCGCCATTATCTAATGTTGCAGAGTTATATCGATCGCTCAAACCACGTACAATTACAAATTTATTATCTTGAATGGTAGCACCGCTCACCCGTTTTAACACATCGGCCGTATTTTTATCGGGCGATTTTTTAATAGATTCGGCAGAAACACCATCAGATATACGTGAACTATTTTTTTGCTGAGCGTATAAGGTATTGGTACTTTCTTGCTTCGCTGAAGCTGTAATGACTACCTCTTTTAGATTTTGTGTAAGGGCTTCATCCATTACAATATCTAGGGTGGTGGTTTTACCAGTTGTTACCTCAATGTCTGTAATTTGTTTGGATTGATAGCCTATATAAGAAAAAAGCAAGGTGTATTTTCCTGGCTTAAGTCCGGCTAATACGTATTGGCCATTTACATTGGTAGAAACCCCGGAAGTTGTTCCAGCAATTTTAACCGATAAGCCAATGAGCGTTTCACCAGTTTTTTTGTCGGTAATTTTTCCGAAAATTTTACCAGATTCTTGCGCTTTAACTTGAATTGCAGTTGCTATCATCACGATAGCTAGCATACATACACTTTTAAATAATTTTAATTTCACTTTGCTTTAATTTAGTTGATGCAAACCTACCTGCATAGTGTTAGCCATGAGTTAGCTTAATGTTAAGGAAAGGTTAAGTGCGGTAAAATTTATCCACATTTAACATGCAGCTAAAGTACCTAAGCATAAAAAGAAAGCGTTATATTTGAGTATATCACCTAAAATCAATAAATATGAAAAATGTAACTATCAAAATTGTTAAGAAATCACCCAAGAAAGATTTACGCGAAAAACTATCCACTAAATTACATCAAGCCATAAAAAGTTTAGGATTAGATTCTGTTTTACTGAGCAAAAAAATCGAAAAATCTGCTAAAAAACTAGCTAAGAGTGTTTTGAAGAAAAAAGCAGTAACAGCAAAAAAAGTAAATAAGCCACTAGTTTCTAGCGTAGCTATTAAAAAAACCATTCAAACAAAACCACTAAAAACTGCTGCAACTACTAGCCAAGCAAAGCCTAAGGTTAGTGCATCAAAGCCTAAGGCTAGTACTCCAAAACCTAAAACAAGCCCCCAAACAAAAACTACTAAATAAAACCTCTTAACTCATTTTTTACTTCCAATTCAATAAACTTCATATTCAGTTAACATAGATTTTATAGAATTGTAGGACTCCTTGAATAAAGCTAGGAGCTTGATGTTGTATGAACTCTAAAAAAATACCATTCTTAAATAGAGAAATAAGCTGGCTATATTTTAACGATAGGGTGTTGCAAGAAGCGGCGGATAAAACCGTGCCTTTACTTGAGAGGTTACGTTTTTTAGCCATTTTCTCTTCCAACCTAGACGAATTTTATAGAGTGCGTATAGCCATTCTAAACAGGCTAGCACGCACCAATAATAAATTCAATGATGTATTGGGCTACAACCCCAAAAAACTATTAAACCAAATTCGGTCTATTGTTGTAACGCAAGAAAAAAAGTTTAATTCACTGTTTGAAACACAGCTGGTAAAACAATTAGCCGAAAACAAAATCTTTATCCTAAACGAACATCAATTAAATGTAAGCCGGGGAGAATTTGTTCGAAATCATTTTAACGAGCAAATACTCTCTACACTTGTTCCCATCATTTTAACAGACGAATTACCCTTCCCCGAATTAAAAGATAGGTACGAGTATTTCTTCATTAAGCTCACCAAAAAATCTCGGAAATCTAGAGTGAAATATGCACTCATTGAGCTCCCAAAAAATCTAAAACGTTTTTTAGTACTTCCACAAACCAACCAATTGCAATTTGTAATTCTTGTTGATGATATTATTCGCTACTGCTTAAAAGACATCTTTTATACCCTCGATTACGATACCATTGAGGCCTATACCATACAATTAACCCGCGATGCCGAACTCGACTTATCGCACGATGTGAGTGATAAGTTTATAGATGTATTAACCAAAAGTTTGCAAAAACGCCGCTATGGTAAACCCATGCGTTTATTGTATGACCGTGAAATGCCCGCAGAAATGCGTGCTTTCTTGGTATCAAAACTGCATGTAAGTAACGATAGTTTAATACCCGGAAATCGGTATCATAATTTTAAAGACTTTATCAACTTCCCTAATGTGGGAAACCCGGCTTTAGAATATGAAAAACAACTTCCCTTAAAAATTTCGGAACTAGATTTAGGGACCAGTATTTTAAACCAAATTGCCGAAAAAGACTATTTAGTAAACCTGCCCTACCAATCGTTCGATTACATTATACATTTTTTACGTGAGGCAGCCATAGACCCCAAAGTAAAAGAAATAAAAATTACGCTCTACCGCTTGGCAGAAAACTCAAGCATTATCAATGCACTCATAAACGCCGCAAAAAATGGCAAAAAAGTACACTGTTTCTTAGAGTTAAAGGCCCGATTTGATGAAGAAGCCAATATTTATTGGACCGATAAGCTAAGAGACGGAGGTGTAAACGTAGATTTTGGCATTTGGGATTTTAAAGTACACTCCAAAATTTGCTTGGTTACCCGATTAGAAAAACGAAAAAAAGTATACTACGCAAACCTTTCTACCGGTAACTTTAACGAAAAAACTGCGAAATTATACTGCGACCATAGCTTATTTACGGCAAACCAACTTATAACTAATGAAGTTCAGCGTGTATTTACAGGTTTGCTTAAAAAAACATTTTACAAAGACTACAAACAGCTCATCGTATCGCCGCTAGAAAGTAGAAAAAAACTCTTTCATTTAATTGATTCGGAAATAACATATGCCAAAAAAGGCAAAGAGGCCTATATTATTCTTAAAATGAATAGCCTTACCGATCCTAAAATAATTGAAAAACTATACCAAGCTAGCCAAGAAGGCGTTAAAATTGAATTGATTATTAGAGGCATGTGCTCTTTACTACCAGGCATTAAAGGATATAGCGAAAACATCAACATCGTAAGTATAATAGATAGATACCTAGAACACGCTCGTGTATGGATTTTTGGTAATAAAGGAGACGAAAAAATATACCTCAGTTCTGCCGATTTAATGACCCGTAATTTAGACCATAGACTAGAAGTAGGTTTCCCTATTCTAGATCCATACATCAAACTACAAATACGAGATATCATTGATTTGCAATTAAGAGACAATACCAAAGCAAGGATCATTCAACCAAATGGCTTATCGCCACGTAAAAAGCCAAAGAAAAATAATACCTTTCGGGCACAAACCGATACCTATACCTATTTAAAAAATCTATAATTGAGATACGCCGCCATAGATATTGGCTCTAATGCCATACGATTATTAATTGCAGACATACTACCCAAAGGAAAGACCCACACCTTTAAAAAAAATACGCTTTTACGCATTCCACTACGCTTAGGCGAAGATGCCTTTATGCATCAACGCATTTCTGAAGAAAAAGCAGAGCAACTCATTAAAACCATTTTCTCCTTCGCCCTGCTTATGGATGTGTATCAGGTGGATGATTACATGGCTTGTGCAACATCGGCTATGCGTGAGGCCAAAAACGGACCGGAATTGGTTAAGAAAATCTTCAAAACCTGTAACATTAAAATTAACATTGTTGAAGGGCAAGAGGAAGCAAATATTATTTATGCTAGCCACATAGAACAAGTACTAGATCAAGATAAAAATTACTTATACATTGATGTTGGTGGAGGAAGTACCGAATTATCTGTTTTCTCGGCCACCAATTTAGTCGCATCTAAATCATTTGATATTGGCACCATTCGCATACTTGATAAAAAGGTAAAGCCCGAAAATTGGATTCATGCAAAAGAATGGTTGAAAAAAATTACTGCAAACCATCCGAATTTAACAGCCATTGGCACCGGTGGAAACATCAACAAAATATACCGTTTGGCCAATTTGAAAGAGGGTGAAAGCCTATCAACCAAAAAATTTAATCAGGTAAGCAAACAATTGCAAGCCCTAACCTTAGAGCAGCGCATTGTTGAATTAGGCCTAAAGCCCGACCGTGCAGATGTTATTGTACCGGCCTGTGAAATTTATGCCAACTTGTTTAAATGGGGCAATGTAAAAGAAACCATTGTGCCAAGTGTGGGCTTGGTTGATGGAATTATTCAATTACTTATTGAGAAAAATTTAGGCAACTAGTACTTAATACCCGCTTTTTTAAATAAGAAGTGGATAAGCCAAATCGGCCCAATTAATAAAAACTTCAAATCATCAAAAAAAGAAGGCTTTTTACCTTCAATTTTATGACCAACAAATTGGCCAGCCCAAGCCGCAACAAAAATAATCAAACAGCTTTGCCACATAGCTGGGCCTCCTAATGCTGCCCATTTTTCCAGGGCAATAATTCCGCCCGAAAAAATAAACATGAGCAACAGCATCACATACGATAATACCGGAGATAAGCGGTAGTAGTAATAAATAGAAAAGGCAATAAAAAACGAAGCCCAATTGATATAGCCTTGGTATTGGCCCAAAAAACCCAATGTGGGGAACGGAATTGACCAAATGAGTCCAAAAAGACTGAATACTATAGCTGGCACACAAATCCAGTGAATGGTTTTGTTGGTGTGGTTTTGGTGGCTTTCTGCGTATTTTTCAAAATACACATCTACCGGGCGAAGGGGTTGTTTTGTAGCCATATTTACTTATTTAGCAAAAGCAACCGAACGTGTTTCACGAATAACGGTTACTTTAATTTGTCCAGGATACGTCATTTCAGTTTGAATACGGTTCGAAATATCGGCGGCCAATACTTCTGCCTCGGCATCGGTAACACGTTCGCTTTCTACCACAACCCGTAATTCTCTACCAGCTTGTATCGCAAAGGTTTTTTCTACACCAGGATACGATAAAGCCAAAGATTCTAGTTCTTTCAAACGCTTAATATAGCTTTCCACTACCTCACGGCGGGCACCAGGGCGGGCACCGGAAATGGCATCACAAGCCTGAATAATTGGCGAAATCATCGAAGTCATTTCAATCTCGTCGTGGTGAGCACCAATGGCGTTACACACTTCCGGATGTTCTTTATACTTCTCGGCCAATTGCATGCCCAAAAGTGCGTGTGGCAATTCGGGGTTATCATCGGGCACTTTACCAATATCGTGAAGCAAACCGGCACGTTTAGCCAACTTTACGTTTAAACCCAATTCTGCCGCCATGGTGGCACAAAAATTAGCTACCTCACGTGAGTGTTGCAGCAAGTTTTGTCCGTACGACGAACGGTAACGCATACGGCCCACCATACGAATTAACTCAGGGTGTAAACCATGGATACCCAAATCGATAACCGTACGTTCTCCAATCTCCACAATTTCGTCTTCAATTTGTTTTTTGGTTTTAGCCACCACTTCCTCAATACGTGCCGGGTGAATACGACCATCAGTTACCAAACGGTGTAAAGCCAAACGGGCAATTTCTCTACGTACCGGATCGAAACCCGATAAAATGATTGCTTCAGGAGTATCGTCTACAATAATTTCAATACCGGTAGCGGCTTCAAGGGCTCTAATATTACGTCCTTCGCGGCCAATAACACGACCTTTCACCTCATCACTTTCGATATTGAAGATGGAAACCGTGTTTTCAATGGCGCTTTCGGTAGCGGTACGCTGAATGGTTTGAATAACCACCTTTTTGGCTTCTTTAGAGGCCGTTAGCTTGGCTTCGTCCACAATGTCTTTAATTTGCATCATGGCTTGCGTACGGGCCTCTTCTTTCAGCGCTTCTACCATTTGGTTTTTTGCTTCCTCGGCCGATAAATTAGCTAAGGTTTCCAATTGGCTTACTTGTTGAGCTTTCACCAAATCAAGTTCTTCTTGCTTTTTACGAGTCAATTCCGTTTGCTTCTCAAAATTCTGGCGGCTTTGATCTAAATCTTGCTCCTTACGGCTTAAATGCTCTAGCTTTTGGTTGAGCGATTGCTCTTTCTGTCGCAGGCTATTTTCCCGTTGGTTAGCTTGGTTGTTTTTTTCATTAATTTCTTGCTCGTGTTCCGATTTCATTTGCAAGAACTTCTCTTTAGCCTCTAATAATTTATTTTTTCGTAAGATTTCCGCATTTTCTTCGGCATCTCTCAAAATTTTCTTGGCTTTTGCCTGAGCGGCAACTTCTTCACTTTGGTAAAAACGTTTCAACATAAACCTGCCGGTACCTAGGCCCAACAGTAAACTTCCTACCACATATGCTATTATTTCCATTTCGTTTATAAATAAAAAACCGTTAACAATTCTTAAGTGCAGGCATGTCTAGTTGTTGCTTGCTCGAAGCAACAAAAAGCTAGCTAGTGAAACCTAAAAACCCTAACGGCTTATATAAAACTCAATGTTAAAAAAACGTATTACTTCGTTGCGAAGAATTCCGTAAGCAATTGATCGAGCTGAAAAACCTTTTCAGCCACTTCATTATCGGTAGTTCCTGCTTTGCTCTCGGCCTTTAATGTAGCCGTGGCAAAATGCAGTACACTCATCGATAACAGATCTTGTTTATCACGAACCGAATAGGCATCCTGATATTCTTTGATCCTGTCGTTGATCAATTTTGCTGCCCTACGTATCACTTCCTCCTCTTCCTGATTCACCTTTAAAGGGTAAATCCGGTCAGCAATATTTATTTTTATGGAGATTTCTCCCATCTTGAGCTTGTTTCACTTTGTATTACTTCTTCAGCAATACAATACACTTATCTATTTCGCGTACAAATTCGCTAATTTTTTGCTTGATGTCAAGACTTTTTTCACTATCGCCTTCTAATGAGCGTGCTAACTTTAAAGCTCGTACCCGTTCTTCGAGCTCTATAGTGAGTTTTTTGCTTGTTTCAACAGCCACTTCGAGGCTTTGATTTTCTAAGCGTAACGTATCATTTTCTTCTTGCAAGGCAGCACACAACTCTACTAATCGAGCTGTTTTATCTAAAACTTGTGTTAATTGATTGGCTACTCTTGACATAAATTTTCTAAAATAGATTAGGTGCGAACTGTTGCACCCACTTCTTTCTCTAAATTTAAGATTAATTTCTGCATAATTGCATCAATCTGCTTGTCGTTCAATGTTTTCTCCTCGTCTTGTAACACAAAACTCAAGGCGTATGATTTTTTATCGGCTGGCAATTTATCGCCTTGGTAAACATCAAAAACACTCACTTCTTTTAACAAGCTGCGTTCAGTTTTTAGGCTGATGTTTTTCAAGGTCTCAAAACTCACATTCCGATCAATCAGCAAAGATAAATCTCGTTTAACCGCCGGAAACTTAGCCACCTCCTGATACGTAATTTTATGATTTTTAAGCGATTTTAAGACTGCATCCCAATCAATTTCGGCATAAAATACCTCCGAACTCACATCGAGTTGTTTCAAGTACTTGGCCGATACGGCACCAAAATCAACCAACGATTTTTCACCACGACCATACGACAATCCATACGCCAAGGTTGTTAATTCGCTTTCTTTAGTTTGTAAATTCTGAATTCCTAATTTCGCGAACAAAGTATCTACCACGGCTTTAATGTGGTAAAAAGAAGATTCTTTAGCCGCTTGGTTCCAACCCGCCAGTTGACTTTTTCCGGTAATAAAAATAGCCAAACGTTGCTGTTCTTGGTAGCCGCCTTCTTTTTTCAAGAAATAGGTTTTGCCAAATTCGTAACATTTCAAATCGGCATTTTTACGATTTTGGTTGTAAACAATGGCCTCTAATCCCGAAAACAAAAGGGTTTGGCGCATGGTATTTAAATCGCTGCTCAGCGGATTTAAAAGCGTTACGGCTCTATCTGCATCCAAGGTATACTTTCCGCTCGTTAGAGAGTTCGATAAGCACTCGAAATAGCCATTGGCACTTAACCAATCTGCCACTTGGTGTTGCACCGCTTCTCTATCGGGTTTAGCCGAATAATTTAGCGAAGCCCGTACTTGGTTCGGAATTTCTACTTGGTTATAGCCAACCATGCGTAAAATTTCTTCAATAATATCTACCTCACGGGTTACATCTACACGATAAGCGGGCACCATTAAGTTTAAACCCTCGGCCGTTTCGGCTACAATTTCTATTTGCAAGCCACTAATAATGGCTTTTACTGTTGCTGGCTCAATGGTTTTACCAATTAATCGGTTTACATGTTGGTAGCTAACAGCTACCTCGAATGGTTTTATTGGGGTTGGATAAAAATCGGCAATAGACGATGAGATTTGCCCGCCGGCTACTTCTTGAATCAATAGGGCAGCTCTTTTTAAGGCAAAAACGGGCATTTCTGGGTCGGTGCCCCGCTCAAAACGGAAAGAAGCATCTGTTTTTAAACCGAAACGCTTGCTACTTTTACGCACACTCACCGAGTTAAAATAGGCACTCTCTAAGAAAATGGTGGTAGTTTCGGCACTTACACCCGAACCCAGTCCGCCAAATACACCAGCCAAACACAAAGGCCCCTTGGTATCGCAAATCATTAAATCTTGTGCCGAAAGTTTGCGTTCTACGCCATCTAAGGTAACAAATGGGGTATTTTCAGCACAAGTTTTTACCACTATTTTGCCGCCAGCAATCTTAGCCGCATCAAAAGCGTGCAAAGGCTGACCCAATTCGTGTAAAACGTAATTGGTTACATCTACCACATTATTTATGGGGCGCACCCCAATGGTATTCAATTTATTTTTTAACCAGTTAGGCGATTCTTGCACACTTACTCCGCTGATGGTTAGCGATGAATAACGTAGGCAAGCTTCGATTGCTTGTACTTCTACCGGAATCACCAGCGATTCGTTATCGATTTTAAACCCCGATACATCCGGCAAAATAACTTTGGAATTGAAAAAAGCAGCCAAATCTCTAGCTACACCTACATGCGAAGCCGCATCTGCTCGGTTGGGTGTTAAGCCAATTTCGAACAAATAATCGTCTTCTAAGTTGAAATATGTTTTTGCTAAGGTGCCTACTTTTACGTCTTCTGGCAGCACCAAAATACCTTCGTGCGACGTTCCTAAACCAATTTCATCCTCGGCACAAATCATACCTTGCGATACTTCGCCACGAATTTTAGAATCTTTAATTTTAAAAGCTTCGCCTGCTGTTGGGTATACCGTGGTGCCATCTACCGCCACAACCACCTTTTGCCCGGCGGCAACATTGGAAGCTCCACATACAATTTGCAGAGCTTCACCTTTGCCCACATCTACCGTGGTTATTTTCAACCGATCGGCATTGGGGTGTTGCACACAGGTAAGCACCTTTCCTATAAACAAACCTTCTAAACCACCAGGAACAGATTGAACTTTTTCAACACTCTCTACTTCTAAACCAATATCGGTTAAAATAAGCGACAGTTCATCGGGTGTTTTATCGGTAGCTATATGGTGTTTAAGCCAAGAATACGAAATCTTCATAGGTGTGCAAGCGGGTAAAAAGCAAAGATATAAAAATTGCGCTGCAGCAGGATAGCAAATTAAAGCAAACCTTCGTCGGCAAAGCTAAAATATGCCCGATTGGCAAAAATGAGGTGATCTAAAATGCTCAAATCGAGCAAACGAGCTGCCGAAATGAGCTTCTGGGTGAGATCTTTATCGGCTTGGCTGGGCGCTGCATTACCCGAGGGATGGTTGTGTGCCAAAATAAGCGATGCCGCATGGTGCGAAATGGCCGTTTGAAAAATAATTTTTGGATCGGCAATGGTACCGGCCTGGCCCCCTTTGCTAATGAGGTGTTTAGAAAGCACTGTATTGGCTCTATTGAGCAAAATAATCCAAAATTCCTCGTGATTTAAATCGGCAAAATAGGGCCCCAATATCGAGAAAGCATCTTTGCTATGACCAATTTTCGACTTTTGTTCTTCCGCTTCCTCTTTTCGTCTACGTCCCAATTCTAAAGCGGCAATAATGCTTATGGCCTTGGCTTCGCCTATGCCTTTAAAAGCCGATAATTCTTGTACCGATAATTTAGCTAAGTGATTGAGATTATTAGACTGGGCACTCAATATACGTTTGCTTAATTCTACGGCGGTTTCGTTTTTATTGCCCGAGCCAATTAAAATAGCAATCAATTCGGCATCGGTTAGGCTTCTTCGCCCCTGCAACATCAGCTTTTCTCTGGGCCGATCTTCCTCGTTCCACTGCTTTATAGAAATATTTTGCGATTCGTAAGGCAAACTCATGCCAACCAAAACGCCTTAAAACAAAAAAGAGTATTGACTTAGGTCAATACTCTTTTTAAATGCGGTATAAGAAAACTTATTTAAGTGCGTTAACGTATTTAGTCAATTTAGACTTGTTGTTAGCAGCTTTGTTTTTGTGAATTACATTTTTCTTAGCCAAACGATCAAGCATAGAAATTACTTTCGTCAAAAGTGGGCTTGCCGCTTTTTTTGACGTGGTTTCACGTAATTTTTTGATCGCATTTCTAGTGGTTTTAGCTTGATAGCGATTACGCAAACGCTTTGCTGCGTTAGCTCTGATTCTTTTGATGGACGATTTATGATTTGCCATTTATATACGTTTAGCTGTTCTTTTTTAAGGACTGCAAATATAGCGTGCTACTTTCAAAAATACAAACCGATTGAAAAATTATTCAAATTAAATTAACATGAAGACCCTAAAACGTACTCTTTACGTAGTTTTTTTATTCCTGATAGTAGAAATTTGTGGCTCTTGGGGCTTTTTTGCACACCAAAAAATTAATCGCTTGGCAGTATTTACACTACCAAAAGGCCTAATTGGCTTTTATAAAAAACAAATAGATTACCTCAGCGAACATGCCGTTGACCCCGACAAACGCCGGTACGCCGATTCATTAGAAGCGCCACGACATTATTTAGATGCCGACCATTACGGTCTCCACCCCTTTGATACCATACCCAAAAAATGGGCAGATGCCGTTGCCAAATTTGGCAAAGATAGTTTGGAAGCCTATGGCATGGTGCCTTGGGTTATTGAACGCAATTATTACGCCTTGGTAAAGGCTTTTAAAGAACGAGATTCTTTAAAAATATTGCATTATTCGGCCGATTTGGGCCATTATGTGGGCGATGCCCACGTACCCCTACACACCACCGAAAATTACAACGGACAGCAAAGTGGTCAGGTTGGTATTCATGGTTTTTGGGAAAGCAGGTTACCGGAATTATTCTCTACCGAATACGATTTTATTGTGGGCAAGGCCCAATACATTGAACATCCGCTGAACAAAGCTTGGGAAATTGTACAAACCGCAAACAGTTATAAAGATTCTGTTTTGCTTATTGAAGCTCGACTAAACCGGGAATTCCCTAAAGACCGTAAATATGGCTTTAGCCAACGCAATGGTAAGGTGGAGCGTAATTACTCGGAAGCATACGCCCGAGCATATCACGAGGCTTTAAAAGGCATGGTAGAGCAACAAATGCGTTCCTCCATTCTCGATGTTGGCAGTTTTTGGTATTCGGCTTGGGTTGATGCTGGGCAACCAACACTTAAAAATTTAGTGAAACTAGAACCTACAGAGGCTGAGAAAAAACGTACGCAAAAAGAGGAAGCAGAATTTAAGAAAGGGACCATGAAAGGCCGAGGTGAATAAACCCTATTTTTTATTGGGTTTTACTGCAGCATATATGGCTGGCAGTACTGATACAACGATTATAGACAATACCACCAAACTGAAATTTTGTTTTACAAAAGGCAAATTGCCAAAGAAATAACCAAGTGCCAAAAAGCTTACAATCCAACTTAAACCACCTACTACATTGTAAAGCATATACTTTCCAATAGGCATATGCCCCACCCCGGCAACAAAAGGTGCCACCGTTCTAAAAATGGGTAAAAACCTACTGAAAATAACGGCTTTAGCGCCATGTTTGGCAAAAAAAGCTTGTGTTTTTTCGTAGTATTCGAGTTTGAGAATTTTGTTTTCTGCTTTAAATACTTTTTTACCAAAATAACTACCCAAATAATAATTAAGCGTATTACCAGAAATAGCTGCTATAGCCAAAATCAGGGCCATTAAAGGCAAGCTTAAACCCGTTTCACCTTTGGCTAAGAGTGCGCCGGCTGCAAATAGTAGAGAATCGCCAGGTAAAAATGGCGTAACTACAAAACCCGTTTCCGAAAAAATAATAATGAACAAGACCAAATAGGTCCACGTTTGATAGGTTTGCACAATAGACACTAAATGCTGGTCTATGTGCAAAATAAAATCAAGCAATTGCTGTAAAAGTTCCAAGGAAAAGCTAAAGGAAACGCTTAAGCGTAATTGTTTAACATTACCGGCATTACCAACATCAACACATTTTCATTATCGTTGTTGGTTTGCGGTATTAATAAACCTGCACGGTTAGGAGTACTCATTTCTAGGGTTACTTCATCGCCTTCTAAATTACCCAACATTTCGATTAAGAATTTGGCATTAAAGCCAATTTCCATGTCTTCCCCTTCGTATTGGCAGCCTAAACGCTCGTGTGCTTCATTAGAAAAATCCACATCTTCAGAAGAAATGTTTAACTCACTTCCGTTTATTTTTAAACGAACTTGGTGGGTAGTTTTATTGGCAAAAATAACCACTCGGCGTAAGCTGTTTAAAAATTGGCTGCGGTCTAGGGTTAATTTATTTGGGTTGCTTTGAGGAATTACAGCTTCGTAATCTGGATAGCGCTCGTCAATTAAGCGGCAAATTAAGTTGATGTTTCCAAAACGGAAAAATGCGCTTGTGCTATTGTATTCTAAACTTACCGCAGAATCATCGGAACCTAAAGATGCTTTTAAAAGAGTTAAGGCTTTTTTAGGCAAAATGAATGAAGCAGCGGCATCCGATTTGGTATCGTTACGACGGTAACGCACTAATTTATGTGCATCTGTTGCTACAAAGGTTATATTTTGAGGGCTTAGTTGGCAAAATACACCCGTCATTGCCGGACGTAAATCATCGTTACTAACCGCAAAAATGGTTTTATTGATAGCTTCGGCCAATACCGATGCCGGCATACTTACCGAAGATGCATTTTCTACAGTAGGTATTTTGGGGAAATCTTCCCCATTTTCGCCACTCAATTTATATTTACCATCGCCGGCACTAATTTCAATGG
>ENA-OUVC01000211-OUVC01000211.1-marine-metagenome-genome-assembly--contig:-NODE-211-length-41479-cov-3.814164_pt1 | contig 41479 bp, 60 predicted proteins | sample MGYA00248622_ERZ508571 | MGnify/ENA primary metagenome ERZ508571 (study PRJEB26236, sample SAMN06267175) | marine metagenome | isolation source: Columbia River Estuary | place: USA:Columbia River Estuary... | reverse complement strand
CATCTATCTCGGTAAACTTTTTACTTTTAATGAAATCTCTAATTCCATCATATACCGCAGTATCCACACTCTCCCCCTCATCTATCATTTCCTGAACATCATTAACAATCCATAAAAGGTCCTCAGAAGAAAATCTCCTTCTTAAGAAATTTATAATTTGTTTTTCTGAAACTACTATATCTATAGTGATAAATATACCCACATAAAAAAACCCCTCTGTTGGGAGGGGTCTATATTATTCAGATATTCTTTTATTTATCTTCACATTCTTTATGGGTAGTTTGTAATCCTCCTGTATCCATAGTTTGATTACCTTATGAATTTGTTTATCAGTTAGTCTGAAAAAATCAATTAACGAAAAATGTATCTTAGTATCATCAGATGAAATAAACAATTCCATAGGTTTCTTTTTATACAAAAAAATAATGGTGTTGTTATTCCAAAAGACAAGGTAAGACCCCATGTCTTCTACCTCTAAATTAGGGTACTCTCTTCGTAACCACTTAAGTATAGTCCCGAATAATTTCTTCTCTGTAATAACATACTCCATAGTGATAAATATATTCTCCTTCCCTTTAGGGAGGGGGTTAGTAATATATTGAACAATAAGAGGCTACAATAAGTTCATTAGGATATTTTTTCTCAAACCACCTTACAAATATGTTTTCAGTTTCGGAAGCATTCATATTGAATAAATGACTAATAGTTAAGAACAGGTCTTGACTAACCCCCAAGTTGTGGTCAATAAATTCAAAGATAATTTTCCTATTGTTATTAATAAGTTCGAAGTCCTCCTTGGATGCCATAACGTGGGATGAATTAATCATGTTAAGGTTCCCCACCGTTTGAGTAATATAGTCGTCGAGAAATTTTAGAAGTCTACTTTCTTTAATGATATAATCCATAATTTATAAATACCAAAAAGGGACATTTTTTTCCCAAAAATTATTTTATTTGATTCAGGGGATTATACCCCCCAAACTGACATTCTGACAGTATGTAAGGGGGGATACGGGGGGAGGGGCCCCCTATGGGGGGGTAGACCCCATGCCAGAGGGGAGGTCTGACGTATACATTTGTAAACAACTTATCCCCACCCCCCTGTGGATAACTTTCTCTTACCTATAGGGTAAGTTATTTGTTATTGTCAATATGTCATGTTGCTAAGTCTTACCAAGGTTCACCATCAGGGTTCACAATGTATGACCCCACCTGAAACACTCTACCATTAGGTAGTCTCATATCCTCAGGTAAGGCGGGGGATGTATGGATTTGTCTTATGATACCATCCATGGGGTCAGTCATCTCATCTCTCCCCACCTCATGTGTTATATTAAACAATAGGGATGGATAGTTCCCACGATACATCTGTCCTTTTTCGTAGGCTCTCTTAACCCAAGTGTTCATCTCCCACCCATACTGTTCCCCCATCTTGGCGGGGTCCACTATAAGGTTCAAGAAGATAAGGTTATACATGTCCAACTCCTCAGGGTTAAAGGTTACATCCTTCACCCATGGGTACTCCTTCATAAGGGCACGTCTGACAACCTTATACTCATAGTTGTTCTGTAGTTCCTCGGGAGTCATATGTGATTGTATTACTACTGCCATGTTAATAAATACTTTGAACTTTGTTTGGTGGTGTAAAAAAATTTCCGTACCTTTGTATTGTTGATTTAGTTGAGAGACTATCAAAGGGCGCGACTCGTGAATGGGTGGGGGAGAGTGGACTCCGACCTACCTTATATTTTTTTTATAAGGGACCATTAAATAATCCCCGCCCATTTGGTATTGTGAGATATTGTTTGTATCTTTGTTACTCTAAACAATGATGATATGAAGAATTTCCTTACCGCCCTATTCGTGGGTTATGTGGTTGTCGGTGTATACAAGGCCGTGACCAAGAAGGGTTAATACCCCGCCCGTCTGATTAACTCCTGACACTTACTCATCACCTCGGTTGGGGTGATGTTTTCTTGTGCCTCATAAAGTCCCTCTATCTTGGCATCCACACATGCCCATGACCCCATGCTTATGGGTTTCCTTTGAAAGGTCTTCTTGGCCTTCTCATAATACAGAGACCCTAACTCTTGGTCCCCCTTATTTATAACGATTCTTAATTTCCCCTCCTCGAGCGGGGTTAGCGAGTATGACAAGTTGTCCACAGTGTGTTCCATGTTGATAAGTATAGTTAAGGAACATAAAAAAATAAAGTTATTAACATTTGTGAATTGGTCGTGACACTATGTCAGTGTGGAAAAATAATGTTAATTGTGGATAACTTTAGGGGTAAAAATTTGGTTTTGTCATAATGTCAGGGGACTCGTTCGCATGGGGATAATCCCCTCGTCCACTTTTCCCCCCATTTAGACGTACACAGTTTACCACTTTTTACCACCGATAGTGTCATGTGGATAGTGTAAAGACCACTTTTTCCCCTCTGTAGGGGTCTACAGGACCAGTTTTTTACTATGTATATTTCCTAGCGAAAAAAGGAATACTAAGTGTAGAACGCGGGGAAACGAACGTAGTGAGTGTTATAGGGGTATTTTATCCCCCTTCAACGAGGGAACCGATACACTATGTAACCCCCAACGAGGTGGACATTACAGTCCCCTTCGTAGTGGAGACCTGTAGTATGTGGGAGAAAGTGGTACAGATATGATTACAAATGTATCACGTAGTGTTGTCTATTTAATCATGTAAACAACCACACTATATGGTTAGGTCGTAGATAGTATGTTATCTATTATCCGTAGGATATTGTCTTTATATACTATATGTTATCTAACCACTACATCACATCTCACTGTCTCCTCGTTAGGTGGGGACAACATATATGGTGGGGGATGTCCCCGACATCAATGTCGGAGACATGTTATGGATTATTCTATATTTATACTATTATGGACAACACATACATTGCTCTTAAAAAGATTCTTAATATAATGGTACCTGAGAAGTATCCTATGGTTTCAGGTATTAAGGTAATTGATGATTCACACGAATATGATAATAGTACAAACTATCTCATATATTTGGGAGTTATTCCTGATGAGTTAGAAACATTAAGTAATTTAGACGTTCGTGAGTATATAGAAGAAGTGTCACGTTATGTTTTGAAAGGTGATGAAACTATGAGGATTGTTTTCTATAACCCCGAACATTGGTAAAGGTATAACTTTACTATTGTCAGTTAAAAGTAAAGGTATAACTTGATTATACGTATCGATACGATAATATACGAAAATGATACGATACATGAATGAACGAAAAAGGAGACCCGAATGGAGTCTCCCTTTGTAGTGAGTGAATGAATTGTATCATTGTTTTAGATGATTAAACCTAAACTCTATCTTGGCACCTTTTGGGTCTTCAGGTTTCCATCTAAATCTCTTACCTATATAGTCTTTAAGTTCCCCTCTCATTTTGATTTTGATTGCGTCTTCTACCTTAATCTGATTAAGATTTGGAATCTCCCCCTTTAAATAGTTCTGTGGTGTATCTACTTGTTTATTATTCTCTCTATTAACCACATCATATATATCTATGTTCACAATGGCGTTATCCCCCTCTACATCTATATTCTTTACTTGGAACTTAATATTTGTGTTGGGTACATAATCTTCAGGGTCTTGTGTACGATAACCATGTGTCTTTGCTATTTTCTTTCTCTTAGTTAAATCAGGTTCGATAGTTTTAAGTTTATCTACCTTATTCTTCATCACCGCTTCATGACTATATCCCCTCTCTATAAGTTTCATCTCATCAGAAGTTAATGTATATAGATTATCGAAATTATCACTGCTCCATTCTACAGGATTGGAATTACTCATTTGTCTACCTGTAGATGAAGAATAACCTTGTGTTACTTCATACCACTTATCGTCTTTGAATATGTAAATTGGGTACCACCCGTATGATGATACTTTATAGTACGGAACTCTGTTTGGGTCTGTGGTCCAATATCCCTCTAAGTTTGAGGCTCTGAATGGTAGTTGTGCTATTGTATATAGTTTCGCCTTTGGATTTGATACAACCTTACCTTTTTGTTTTCTCGGGTCAACAAAGTTCTCCTTTGTTAGATTTGAATAGTCCCCGTCTTTTCTGAAGTTTAATACATACAACTCCAAGATATATTGACTATATCCCTCAGGTATACCCAAGTATGGTATGAAGTTTTTGATGGCCCCTAATAATGATGCCCTTGTTTTATTCTTTTTCTTCTCCTCGTCTAACAACTTGAATAACTTTGATACCACTTTTAGTGATGGCTCATTAGATTGTTCCGATATTATTTTAATTGTCTTCATTAATGATAAATATATGGATAATAAAAAACCCCCACCGTTAATGGGAATGTGGAATTAATGAACGAATGAAATGGTCGGGAACACGACAGTGTTCTTGGTCCGACCATGGAGTGAGTGAATTAATAACACATTACTATTTATACTATATGGAAGTAATAATATCAGAATCTAAACTCACTAAAGTTCTTCATACATATCTTACTATGTCTTATGAAGGATTTGATAACTGTTACCATGATTGGGCTGAATTTAATTGTGGTATGGGTGTTTGTTGTGACCCCTACGCCATAGGGTTTAATCTACCTGATAGTGAATACAATGAATATCTGTTTAAGTTAGTTGATGGTGACCTATACGATGATGATGGTGATTACCCTGAAGACCTTAAAGGTGAACTACCTGAGCCTTGTCATAATCCACCTGATTTAAATGATAGTGAGTTTGATGTTATTATGATAGGTGAAGATATGTACGAAAGGATTAGTGGTTTATTTAATGATATTGATGTTTGGAGAGAACCTTTATTATCTATTATAAATAAAACCTTTAACACTAACGCTCGTAGTCTGATATACATATACGAATAATTCTACATTTCTATTCTGTAACTTCAGGGAATTCTACTACTTTAGTAACCTCTTTGTTCCACCCATTTAGTTTATTACCATTTTGTAAATTAGTAATCACAGTGGTGGCTTCTGATTCATTATCAAATGTAAGTGGAACGTTATGACAATCCTCCTTCTCACATTCGCTATCTGTTATGGTATCCCATAGTTTCCACCACAAGAACTTTGATTGATATTGTATGGTGTAATGGTGTTTCTTTTCCGTACCTTTGTCGTAATACGTATGCTTAACTATTCTGTATATTTTCTTCATATGAATAATGATATTAATATTCATCTTTATAGTCAACCCCGCCATTTACACATGTTAACAATTTAGTATTAATATTATAGATTTATCTTTCTATTTATGAATATGATGAAAGACAAACTAACTATTGTTATCCCCTCTAAGAATGAGAGTGATGTTATAAACATTACACTTACTCATCTTAACGAACAAAAGAATATTAAAGGTACTCGTGTTATTATTGCCGATTGTTCTACTGATGATACTCGTGACATTATACTCTCAGGAAAATATAGAAACTTAGACATTGAAGTTATTGATGGTGGTCTTCCGAGTGTAGGTAGAAACAAAGGTGCTGAGTTATGTAATACCTCTTATGTTTTATTCTTGGATGCTGATATCTTCTTAACTAATGTTAATACCATCCGTGATACTCTTATCACCATAGAACATAATAGTTTACATCTTGTTACAACTAAGTTCAGAGTTAGAGGTAAGTACTCATTTGTATTCCCTATCTTTGAATTCTTTAGGAACCTCACTATTGATAATGCCCCTTGTGCCATTGGTGGGTATATGCTCTTTGACATATTGGAATTTAATAAGGTTGGCGGATTTATTAATGAGGATAAGTTCGCTGAGGACTTTCATCTTAGTATGAAGATTCATCCCCACCGTTTTCATGTATCTCCTCATAAGGTATACACCACAGACAGACGCTTTAAAAAGAAAGGACTTATCTATATGTTAAAGATGTCCTATCTATCCTATAAGAATAAACATAACCCTGACTTTTTTAAACATGACCACAACTACTGGGTATAAATGTGTAGTCTTATCTGACTTACACTTAGGGATGAATGATTGCAGACCTAAACGTATTCTTGAGTTCCTTGAGACCATTGATACAGACCTCCTTATTCTTAATGGAGATATCATTGATGTCGACGCTCTTCGTCGTGGTAGTAAGTGGAAGGATAAACATATGAAGGTTCTTATTAAGTTATTGGATATGTCTCGCAATACCGAGATTATCTATATCAGAGGGAACCACGATAATGACGTTAAAGATTTATATCATAGTGTTCTCGGCAATATTAAGTTCATGGATGAATATGTTTATCCTGTGGGCGATAAGAAATACCTTGTATTCCACGGTGATAAGATTGATATCACAACCAAATATAAATTGCTTAGTCAGATTGGTTCCGTTGGTTATGACCTCGCCCTTCGTATTAATACGTGGTACAACAGGTATAGAGAGTTCACAGGTAAACCATATTACAGTATATCTAAAGTGATTAAGGAGAACTTTAAGAAAGCCGTATCATTCATTAATGACTTTGAGGAGAACGCTTGTGATTATGCCAAGACCGTTCATTGTGATGGTGTTATATGTGGTCACATTCATATCCCCTCCGTTAAGGTTATTGATGGTATAGAATACTACAACTCAGGTGATTGGGTGGAGAACTTCTCCGCTCTTGTTCTTACTCAGGATAATAAGTGGGAACTTGTTATCGTGGAATAACATCTTATTATAATTTATGCACAACAACTTATTATAATTTATGCACATCTGTCGTTGTGTGGCTGGCTTTCAATCCCCAACCCCATCCACTATATTTTCCACGAATCCTTATCATATCCCGTTAAGTCAAAATAAGTTTTGAAAGTTTCATACACATTGTCAGCCATATCTTGTGTATAATATTCTTTTAATGATTTGATTTCTTGTTTTTTGGCATGTATCTTCTTCTCACATAACTCATATAGTATACCACTTTTGTTTAAATTAGAGTCTCTTATAAAAGGGATTTTTATATAATCTTCATAAAGATGTTCCATCCTTATAAGGTATTTTGGAGGTTTAATAAAGTTGAAACTATAGTTTAAATTACCCCATCCATAGTTAGATATCTTTGAAAAATATTCCTTGAATGTTTTGGTAACCATACCATCAAGTCCCATAATCTTTTTTTCGTAAAAATACATTGAGAGCAATCTTGTGTATGGATTTCTTGTTGTATAGATAACATCATAGTCCTCATATCCTGTTGGTATCTTTTCAGAATGATGATGAATAAAATAATCATCTTCCGAAATTAATTTCGTAACTTCTCCTCCATAAATCTTTGTTTTGAAATTAAAATGATTAAAAATAAATGTTGCATGTATTGTACCTGTCTTTGGCGGTAAGAAAACCGCCAATCTTTCTTGTTCTGAATGTGTAAAAAAAAACCTAAGGTGCATAGAGTTAATTATAAATCTATACTTTCTATTGTAAATCAAAAACCCCCACCGTTATGGTGAGGGTCTCTTAATTATTGTTTATCAAAAGTTAGTGTTATATTACCACCTGATTCAAATTCATTCCATGCGAGTAGTGTTTCACCACCGTTTGCCGTTTGAGTCCACGACTTACCGTTTGCAACTGCTGTCATAGAGATTGTTTGGTCATCACTTTCCATCCATCCTCTGTCAACATAAACACCCGCTTCAGGTCCAAAACTTACTCCACCCTGCATGTACCATTGACTAGGTACTTTCCAAAATCTAATTGATGTTGAATTGTTTGGTTCAGTTGTATTCCAACTAAATTCACCACCGTCAGGTTGTATTACCTCTTGAGGTGAATAGTTATTTACCGTAGTAATTGTATAATCAGTATTATTCTTAATTGTTACGTTTACGTTCCACATAATAATATTATTTATTATTGTTTATTTTTTTCTTTTTCCTGAAGTTCTTTACTTAAATTACTAACAGGGACAGGTGTTCCAACAGGATAAGGGAATCCCTCTTTTGCTGCTGTTATAGATGTCATTCCTGATTTAACAGGAATAGCTTTACGTAATGGAACTGCTGCTTCATTAAGTGGTCCATATACTTTCGCTAACACAATACCTGTAGATGTTGTATCAAAGACCACACCTGGCATTGCAAACATATTACTCTCACTTGTACTTGCAGAATCAAGGTTTACAATAAATGAACGATTTACTGGTGGTAATAATTCCCACTCTTTTGTTGTTGGATTAAATTGAGGTATTACCTTTGTAGAATCATAATACCAAAAGAAAGACCATACTGTTTTATCCGTTCCGTCAGGAGTTTGGAAGTTTTCACTTACATTGAATTTTCCGTAAGTTCCACTAACTCCTTCCATTGCCAAATTAGCAATAGATGGCCCGTCTAATACAGGACATATCGCACAACCCTCATCATATTCTACCCCTTGAACAATAATCTTTTTTCCAGTAGGTATTGCTCCTGATGCTCCACAGAAAGCGAAAGACCCTTCATGTATCTTAACAATTTTATCAGATTTTAAATCTTCTACAGTTTCAGTTTTTGTGCCATTGTTACAACTAAATAACATAGTAGCGGTAATAACACTTAATAATAGTTTTTTCATAATTTTGTTTTATTATAAATAGTTTTGTGATTAATTTATTTTAATAGTGGTTTGAATACTGTTGGATTTTAGTTAGATTAAAAACAATTTAAAGAGAAAAAGATTCACCACATCCACAAGTTCTTGATGCATTAGGATTTCCCCATTGAAATCCTTTCCCATTTAATCCATCTGAGTAGTCTAATTCAGTACCATACAGATATAATACAGATTTTCTATCAATAATCACTTTTAATCCTCCATCAATTTCGACGGTTTCATCAGTATCTTCAATTTTGTTGTCAAAATCCATAACGTAAGAAAGCCCACTACATCCTCCACCTTTTACTCCAACGCGTAAGTGGTGAGAGTCTGGTGTTATGTTAGACTCCATCATTAAATTTACAACATGTTGTAACGCCTTTTCTGAAACTGTAATCATTAGTTGTATGTTAAATCAAAAAATTTATAATTCTTATGAACGGAAATTTCATCACCTGCTTTTATTGCTAAATCCTCATCTTCGTAAATTGCATTAACAGGACATTCAGGCTCACACGCACCACAATTGATACAAATATCAGGATTAATGTACATTTGACCGCCTGGAAATGATGCTCTACCATCCCTTTCAATTTCACCACCAGAGCCTTCAATATCGATAGGTCCATGAATACAATCTACTGGACACACACTTGCGCAAGCGGTATCCATACAATCAACACAACTCTTCCCAATAATATAACTCATACTTTATTTTTTTTTATTTTTATACGTGTGAGGCATCGAAGATTAATTCTTCTAATCCTTGTTTCTTTCTATAGTCATTTATCGCAGATTTTATTGCGTCTTCCGCTAATACTGAACAATGTATTTTAACTGGAGGTAATGATAGTTCTTCTACCAACTCCATATTGTCCATTTTAATCGCTTCATCTATAGACATTCCTTTTAACCATTCTGTTGCTAATGAAGACGCCGCTATTGCGCTTCCACAACCAAATGTTTTGAATTTTGCATCAGTTATGATGTTATCATTAACTTCTATTTGTAATCTCATTACATCACCACATTCAGGTGCCCCAACTAAACCTGTGCCTACATTAGATTTTGACTTATCCAATGTGCCAACATTTCTTGGGTTATTGAAATGGTCTATCACTTTATTTCCGTATGCCATAATTTTTGTTTTGTTTGTTTATAATAAATATCATAAGTAAAAATAAGTAAAAATAAACCCCCACCTTTTGGGTGAGGGTTTCATTATTATAATTGACTTTCAGCCGTGACTTTAACGTTTGATAGTTTCCATCCCGCGAGACATAGTTGGTCACTATAACAGTTTCCTGTAAACCATGGAGTTGCTCCAGGTCCTTTAGGTGAGTACCCTTCCCAATATGAAGGTGTGAACCACCAACCCACAGCCATTGTTGATTTTAATGATGACATATCTATTGTTGTTCCATCCGCTCCACCATCAGCTAATACATCATATATCACCGCACTATTTCCGTTTTGTGAAACAGAGACGGTCATGTTAGTATAATCAGAATTAAACACTATAGTCATATCAAATGGTTTGGTAATATCTAATACATCTACTAAACTATGTGTACCTTTGGATGGGTTATCACTCATATTTGCAGGAGTATAACAATTATCATTTAATGCACCACTTGTATATGAATACTCAAATCTTTGTTGGTTGTTTAAATGAATTGTTTGTTGGAATATTCTATTTCCATTTGTTTCCATGAAATCAATCTCATTACAATATGGAGAACCTGCATTTCCCGCATCACAATAGTTAGTTCCTTTTGGTTGGATTGCGTTGTTTACCATGTAGAAAGAAGCGTTCAACCAATTGTTCTTTTGTGTACTGTTTGGTGCTAATCCTGACAAATCAATTGTCGCAGTAATTTTGGATATATTCTTATATCCATGAGTTGATACAACTCTACCTGGGTTAAATGTAACACTTGAATCTGTGATAACAGGGTCAACCGTTGGAGTACACCAATTACTCGTCCAATCTTTTTCAAATGTGACATCGTAAGTTGTTGATGTTAGTGTTTTTTGTTTACACCCGAATAAAGATATCATTAGGGCACTGAAGATTAATAGTTTTTTCATAAGTTTTTTTATTATAAATACCTTATATTTGGTTAGTATGACACAAATAGAAAAGTTAATAGTTAAGTTTATAGATGACAAGTTTAGTTTTCCCTACCTTTATTACGATAAAGCGGAACAGACTTGGGCGAATGAATTCTTCCTGTTTGATATTAAAACGGGAACAATGTACGTTAGTGATGAGGTGAAAGAAACTCTTAATAAGAAGTTTGGTAAAGGTTATATGGACCAAGTGTTTGTGACCGTTATTAACTATTGGTTCCTGAAAGGATATAAGTTGAAAGTTATTTCTGTTGAATAGTATTTATAATCATGGAGAATCGTGAAAAGACCGTAAACTTACTTGAATCATTTTTATCTGATAAACAGGTTGATGGTGTTTGTGGTTATATTGTTGACCCTGATGGTGAGGGTCCAATCCAAGTCATTGTTGTCCTTGATATTGATTACATACAAGAAGCTAATACTAAGCCAGGGTTTATTGCCAGAATGATTAGAGAAGGCGTAAAACAAGAAATTAAAAAATGGATTGGGCTTGATGTATATGTTGGTTCTACCGCTAAGAAGTGTGAAAATAAATCTATAAGTGAGTCTATGTCTCCTCACGTTCGTAGGAGATTAGATTTTAACGTGTTAAAGCAGGAAATAAATAATATAGTAGATTATGAACTAAGCGTTTCTTGCGACTCACCTGTTGGTGAATTTATCGGAGAAGCTTGTGACATGCTTAATGAGAGAGTCCTTGATGACATTGTTGCATCAACTAATGTTAAAGTTAGTTTGAAAGAGAAAGATGAGTTATATTTTTATTTAGTGAACACTTTTGGTAATTACCTTGCCAAGAAATATAAAGTTAGATGTGCCGATAAAATCAGTGAATCAAAAAAGAAATATGTTGTTACAGAATCACAATATAAAAACCTTTTAGAGGGAAGTACTGTAGAAGACTCAATAGAAGACTCCAAAAGGTTTTATAAGATGTTCAAAAGAGTAATTGATGAGAAGTTTTCAGAATTAACATATGATGAATCCCCTCGTTGGTCAACTCACAAAGATGATGTTGCTTGGACTGATTCTGAAGGTAATGTATTTAGATACTTTGACTACGCATTTCTCGTTAAAAGAGGCTTTTTTTGGTCTTTAATGAACTATCTTCCAATATCCCATAACACAACAAAGATGATGTTTGAACGATACTTTAAAGAGAGGTTCCCTGATAAGTTCTTTATATCAGTTGACGAGTTCGACGACTAACATATTAACAAACGTATCGATGTCTATCACATCGTCCATACCTTCCACTAAGTTTACAGTCTTTGGTTTACCGTTCTCAATTAAAGACTTAATAACCATATAGAATTTACAATCCACCCCTAACTTGGTTTTCATCATAACGGCATTGTAAGCCTTCTGTTTCTGTCTATCACTTCTGTATGTTGTGGTAACATCGATGAATATTTTTACACCATCAATTTCTGTGGCAAAGTCGAAGTCAATTAGTTGTTCTTGTCCATGGCAGTTAGTAAAACGCGGCTTATCTTTCTTACGCATCTTTTGAATACCTGTTCTCTCGGTGAATACTTTCTCGAAGTCGTTCCCGTTCTTTGACCTTGATTGGTTTGATGATTGATGTTCCATAGGGCAAATATAATTATTTATTCATTAATAACAATTCATTCGTAGTATTTATATTATATGAAGTATATCCTAACAGAGTCACAATATAATCTTGTATTAGAATCACAAAAGCACGAACAGTTTTTTCAAAGCCTTATTGATAGTAATTTAGAGATTATTCGTAAAGAATGTGAGGGTGGTGCAGATGTATATGCAGGTAATTCAAGTGCAGGAAGTTGTGACCAAATTGAGTCGATTGATAAAGTTAAGGTTACAGATGCAGAATGGGTCACAATTAAGCACAGTAATAGACCTCAGGAAGAAAAATATATGAGTGTAAAAATTATGATATACTATTCTTCAATAAGAAGAGGTGATTTGGACGCCGATGATTTAACCTATGATTTGGAACGAATGATTCGTATATCAACGGGAATGCCATTCATATTAAATTACGAATCTACTAACACCAACACATCCTTTGAGTGGTAGGTTATCCAACACCTTTTATTCTTTCTTTTAATTAAGTTGAACATTTCCCTCAGTCAAACTTTTTTATTATATTTGTCTTGTATGGATACATCTCCCGAATTAAAAATAGTGAATAAGTACTTCAAAGAACATTTTCCTTTTGTTCTTGAGGTCTCAGATGCGGGTCCACCAAGTGACATCACCCCAAGTAGAATGAGACTTAAAATCTTAGGGTCACGGGAATTTAATCTCCTTGAGATTGGGATATATATTAGTCCGACTCACTTCTGTGAACTAATGGACCATCGTATTGAAGAAAAAGTGAATCAGAAAATGAAGTTATTAACCTCAACTTTTCTTAAGTCAGTATTTACTGATTGGAAGGGTGTTGAACTTAGATTATTATTCTTTCCTGAAATAAACGAACAAACAATATTAAATCAACTTACTTCTCTTTCGGAATAATCCTGAATGTCATTACACGTTTACCGTTGATAGTTGGCATACCATACTCGTCTTTACCGATTGTTTTTACAGTTGTTTTCTTGTTCTTGAATCTTCCTGTGTAAATGGTATCACCAATTTTTAATGGAATATAAATTCCATCTATTCTATTTTCTTTACTCATATTCAAAGATTTTATTAAACCTCAGCAATTAATACTTTAGGAGTCATACCCAACGCAGCTGCAGTACAAAGTCTTGTATTTCCAGCAACCAAGTGATATCTATCACCAAACTTTAATATCATAGGACGGCCGTAGTCTCCTTTGAGTAAAGCTTTTTTAAGTTCTGACGGTAATGATTTATTATATTGTTTTGCAAGAACCTCAACCTTTTTAATTTCCCCTTTCTTAATCTGATTGGATTCCGTGTTTTCAAGTTTGGACCAAATGTCTTTAGTTAAATCAATTTCTTTACCGTTATGGAAAGCTAACTTAACATCTTTAACTGTAGTTTCAAGGTCTTCGTCTCTACTTAAATCTTGTACAGCTCTCTCAATTTCATCCATTTCACCATCAATGTAGTTATCTTTCTTATTTAAGATTTCATCTACTTCATCTAATAACTCAGAGAACTCTTCGTAATTTGCGTCGTTAATATAATCTAACAACCTATTATAGTTTCTGAATCCCATTTGGCTCATATACTCAGGATGTTGTTTCATAAATTCTAAGAAATCATTAACTCCTGCAGAATTTGAAGATATCTCAGATAAAACTTCTTCATTAACGGTTTCACCGTAAGTAACTTCACTAAATTCGGGATATTTCTTTTCGAATTTCTTGATGAATATCCCTGATAATACATTACACATATTTTCTTCAGGACCTCCAATATCTTGAATCTTAACATCATCTCTAACTCCCATCTTTTGGTATTGGAATTCGTGAACCCATTCATGTGATATGGTTCTTAGGATGTCAATTAATAATCTTCCTTTGGCTAATACTACAATTTCGTTATCAGGCATTCTAACACCTGTGGTCATTGGAATCTCACGGGAGTCGGTAAACGTAATACGAACTTCTTCATTTAATGGTGCTTGGGATTGTAAAAACTGAAGAAACTTCTTGATGACAAGGACTTCATTCTTCTTTGGAAACTCTCCCGATTTTTTTAAACATACTTTCATTACGAATAAATATCAGGGTAAAAATGTTTCTAGTCTATTTCTTTTAACATTTTCAATGCTTGGGCAATAACTTGATGCATATCGTAGTAAACATATGTTGCAAGTCTTCCCCCAAAATAATACGATTTAAGAGACTTTGTTAGTTCTCGGTACATCTCATAGGTCTTGGTGTTTTTGTCGTCTCTAATAGGGTAATACGGTTCATTCTCACCATTATAATCCGCAGGGTATTCATAACTAATAATAGTTCCTTTTTGATTCTGAGGGTCAAACCATTTGTGTTCAAGTATTCTTGTATAAGGTGTATCTTCGTCAGTATAATTAACCACAGGAACTCCTTGGAAGTTGTCAGAATCGAGTATCTTTGTAGACCAAGTAAGACTTCTATAATCTAAGTTACCAAACCTGTAATCAAAGAACTTATCGATAGGTCCTGTGTATATGATTTTGTCTGCTAATGAATCCAAGTATTCTCGTTCTTTGAAATAATCGACCCCTAATCTAACCTCGGAACCCTCTAACATTTTATCAAATATCTGAGTGTAACCACCTATTGGCATTCCAGTATACTTGTCGTTAAAGTAATTACTGTCCCATGTAAATCTTACTGGGAGTCTTTTAATGATTGATGGAGGCAACTCTGAACATAGTTTACCCCATTGTTTCTCGGTATATCCTTTAATGAGTTTTAAATAGATGTCTTCTCCAACCATAGACATAGCCTGTTCCTCAAGATTGGTTATCTCACCTTTAAATGTTTGGCCCTCTAAAATTTGTTTGGCCTCTGTTTCAGTAGTACATCCCCATAGTTGATTGAATGTCCACATATTGAATGGTAATGTGAACATATTCCCCTTGTAGTTTGCAATTACGTTGTGAGTATATTGTCTAAACTCAGCGAACTGATTAACGTAATCCCATATAAATTTGTCATTGGTGTGAAATATGTGGGCTCCGTACTTGTGTACGTGAATTCCATTTACATTTTCAGTGTAACAATTCCCACCAATAACATCTCTTTTGTCTATAACTAAACACTTCTTACCTTTCTTGGTAAGTTCGTGAGCACAGACAGAACCGAAGACTCCTGCCCCAACTATAAGATAATCATACTTCGGTTTCTTTATTAGTATCATAAAAAGTCAAAGAATATACTGTCTGAATCTATAATAGGTTCGTTCATCTTTCTCTCAATACGTTCACGATATTCATTTAAAAAGTTACTTGTATTAAGATAACATCTGTCTTCAATTAGGAATGTTCTATTTGGGAATGGATTATTATTCTCGCTCATTCTATCAAGTATTGAAATTATTTCCTCATATCGATTTTGTCTTTCCAAACAATCTGATAAATGTAATAAATGTTCGTTTCTACCAACACAAAACAATTCAGCCTTTTCAAAACAATCCATTGCTTTCGCAACATCACCTATAAAATTATAAGAGTGACCCATCATGATTAACGCGTAATAAGCCATCTCATCTTGTCTTGTTGGTTGTCCTTCACCGAACCAATTGTGACTAACTTCAAGGAATCTTTCATAATACCAAATAGACCTTCTTGCGTACTCATCAGAGTGTTTCTTACCAAACGGTAATTCATGAGGACTACCGTATGAATCTGCATAACTTTTTGCAATGTACCATAGGTGATAGTGGTCTTCCAATACCGTGTTACCAACAACTTTATCTATTTCCAATTCAAGAGCGTCTTTAAGGAACTTTCTTGGTACATTCCATGTTTCACCATCTTGTCCAACCAAATGTCTAAAACCGTAAGGCATATGAATTCTTTGGAAATCTTCCCCTATTTCAGGTAAGTGAATAGTTTCGTGTCTCTTGTCGTGTTGAAAGAACCATGGTAAGTTGGCGTTCCAAAACCAAGTTCTAAAGTATTTGGTATCACCAGCTTCAGCAACAATATTGTAACTATCAATTGATTTATTATCTAATATAGACCAATCAAAATCCTCGTCAACTTGTAGTCTTTCATCTGCATCCATTCTAAGAATCCAATCACATCCGTGGTCAGACTTTAAAGCTTCTTGAAGTGTATGGTCTCTGTTAAAACCAGGGAAATTCCAATCTGTTTGATAGGTAAAACCAGAGATGTTTTTTTCTTTAAAAAAGGTATCAATAATCTCTTGGGTGTTATCTTCTTTACCGTTACATTGGATGACGTAATAGTCAATGTGTGGAGCAACTGACTCCAACATTCTTGTAATAGTCGGAGCTTCATTCCCAACCATCGCATTTAAACAAATTTTTGTTTTCTTATTCATAAATGTAATTCATTACTTCTTCTTCTTCAAAATACTTACGAATCGGGGCACGTGTCTGTAATTTTTGGGAGTGTCCTTCTTCTTCAATCCAATTCCAATCATGGAATCCAAGTTCAAGTATTCGATTATGAATTGCCGTATCGTAGTAATCACGAATTAAACGGGCTCTTCGGTTTATATCATTCGCATTATTATCAACAGTACTGTTCCTGTTGTTGTATTGATAATATAACACTTTTTTCACATGAATCATCCGTGTTTTCAAAAAAGTTCTTATAATAATTTCTAAATCATCTGCAACAGGCATATTTTTGTTATGTCCACCAATCTCATGGTACAATTTTCTTTCCCACATTCTTGCATGATTTGGCATTGAGATGTTAAACCTGATAGTTAGTGGATTAATGTCAGGGTAATGGTGAGCAAGTATATTGTCTCCGTCTACATTAACCCATGAATGTCCCGCATATCCAAAATCAAAGAAGTTATCGTGTCTTGCATACCAATTACCTGTCCAATCATGGTCGTAATGTTTGGGTTCCCCATCATCATACATTTCCGAACAGTTAGTATATAAGAACTTGCCGTCAGGGTATTTCTCAATAGCCTCATTCGAAACATTCAAACATTCTTTTGTCAGATAGTCATCGTGGTCCAACTCAACCAACCAGTCTCCTTCACATAACATCGCGGCTCTGTGTTTAGCTAACCCAACATTCCCACCTGTTAAAGGGTAAACTCTATTCAGTTTTACTCGGTAATCTTTACTGGCAATTTCTTTTAATAGTTTCCACGTCTCTTCATCAGGAGAGTCATCCACTACAACCCATTCCCAATTAGTCCATGTTTGATTCTTAAGTCCTTCATACGTTCTTTTAATCCTTTTACCTGTTTTATATACAGGAGTAAACATTGAGAATCGAGGTCGGATAACCTCACACGCACGGAATACTGATTGACAAACTATTATGTTTGCCAAAATATTATCCTCAACAAACTCATCCAATTGAATGTGGATTCTTCTTAATTGATGATGTGGTATATTAATATCACCACCCATCGATATTATTAAGTCGGGTCTATATTTTGAATAGTCTTCAACTACAGAATCAGTATAAGGTAAGGAGTAGACAACAACGTCATCAAAGAGTCCCTCTTCAAAATAAACGTCTGAGACTAATAATTCCTCACCTTCTTTATACCATCCGTAAACTATTGCACTTGGTTTTTTTGTTTTCATTTAATAATCTCCATCGGAGTCCCATTCAGCTATAACAAATTCTAACTTTATCCCCGCCACATGACCGTAACGGTTCTTCCATGCAGTACCTTTAAGTCCTCCACTTGAAGAAAAGTAATGCTCATTCACAGAAAGTCCATTCTCTTTATCCTTTACTCCCTTCATTGCTGAACGGAGTCTTTCTATTGCCGATTCTTTTAAAATTTCAACCGTTGGAACACCTCTACTAAACCATTCCCAATTAAGGGATTCCATCGCATTATGACATTTTCTAAAATCAAAATGCCTTAACACGTCGTCAATCATTTTTTCTTCTGACATATGTTGTGACATCCTTTCCATAATTTTATTTTTTTTGTAACGATTCGTAAAATTTTGGAGACGGTAATCCACTGTATTCACATATAGATTCCTCTCTATTCTTTATAAGTTCTTTTTTAATATCTTCAGGGAAACGTACTCCATCAGATTCCATATCCGCCATGGTTCGGTGCATCGCCTTGTAAATTACTTTCTTTTCTTTTTTTGTCATTTTTTCATCTTCAAATAATTTAGCCATTAAATTAAATAAATAAACACGCGGCCCACCTGGTTTTTCATACTTATAAGAATTTTCGTCCACATCTTTAACCGCTCTGTATATTCCTATAAAGAATACAATGAATAAAGTTGCCACAATAGACGTTAGAATATATATGTCTAAATTTTCCATCTTAGTTTTTTGTTTTAGAGTTAACATAATTCAACAATCCTATTATCGTTGGTGGCCACAATCCAATAAAGATTGCTTTCTCAACATTATTTTGAACAAGGTAGTAATATTCAGATACGAATATTAACGCGACGGTGAATACAATGATTAGTATTTCTGAGGTTTTAAAATTTTTCATACCCCAAAGATAGTAAATTTAATTTAAATAAAAAACCCCAACTTTCGTTGAGGTTTATTAATTTAGTTCCAAATTCCTTGTGAAGTTATTGTTGGTGTACTATTTCGGTCAATCATCACCCATTCCGCCTTGATAAGTCCCCATGGGTCAAAACATTTCATTACTTGTTCAAGAGTAAACTCTTTACAACTATAGATGTCAAACTGAACCATAGGTGGTTCTGCGTTATCCCAAATGTGAATTGATGCGTGTGACGTTGCAAGTGTAACTGTTCCCGTCAGTCCTTCATTACCAGGGTCTGACACGTAAACACTTGTCGGACCTGCTACAACCTTCATCCCTACCGTCTCAACCAAATACGTAAACCATTTATTCAATAATTCCTCTTTCTTAGGAGGGTTTGTTACCCAACACTTAACTAGCAAGTGTTGATGGTAAGGTGTGAATTTTTCCATTAAAAATATGTACTTTTTTAATAGATATATATCACTATAGTAAGAAAAAACCCACACTTTAAAGGGTGTGGGTTTAATTTATTTTACATGGTTCTCAAGATAGACTCTGTCATCCCTGTCCATTTTTTGATTTGGTTTTTAGGAATCCAAAATTCCATCTCTCCAATCTCCTCAACTCTCTTCAAGTAGTCCTCACGGAAACGAGTTGCCTCAGACACATCCTTAATGTAAGGAATTTTTAAGTGGGCTGCACATATCTTACCCATTCCTGTTAACATTGAGAACTCATCTGTCAAGTCTCTCATACAAGAGGTACAGATTTTACCACGTTTGATGGTCATCTTACCTGCGAATTTTACCGCTTTAACACTAACACCTAACAAACGAGTGATGTCAATCAACGTAGGGTTGAACTCCAATTCGTAAGTCTCTTTCAACTGTTGGCCAACCTTACGACCTATTACAATTGTCTCACCTGGAGTCGGCCAGTTCATACGGATGGTTTTCTCTTTGTCTTCTTCCTTTTGAATCTGAACCAAAGCAGCTGACTTTTGTTTCTCAGTCAAAGTACCATACTTTTGGAACTTAGAGGCGATGTCCTTAACGAAGGTGTTCTCACCTTTGTAGTCGACGATGCGTTTCATGTCTTCAGTCATTTCTTCAGTTTTAACGGTTGCAACCGCGTTAAGACATTTCTCAACAGCAGCTAATTGATTTGGAGTCAAACCGCCGTATCTTGATACTGCGTCTTTCATCTTGATGACGAAAGAATTTTGACCTTGGTAGTTACGTACTTTTTCGATGGTAGAGATTGTAGGAGTCATATGTCTTATTGTTTTTGTGAATACAAAGATAACTAATTCCCACAATACTGCCAACTATTTTTTTACAATAAATTCTACATTATTTTCGTCAAAACGAATTCCAACAATCTCCCCACCGTTTCCATTCTCATTGGCCTCCACCAATTCCATAAACTTCTTCAAGTCTACTGCTCTGTAGAAGATACCTCCTTGAGCCTTCTCACCATCAAAGGTGTCTTTCCAAAATATTGTATTCTCAAACATTGTCTTATCTTTTAATTGTCAAACCAAAATACTATTCTAATCTTCTCATCAAGTTCAGGTTTTGGTTCATCTCCCCAAACCCAAAACTCATCACGAACTCTCTTGTCCATCTCGTCTATAATAGGTTTTAAGACATCATATCCTTCTTCCCATTCACGTTTAACCCAAGTGGTGTTTGATGTACTACCACACCATGTATCAGGTGTTTCTATCCCTTCATCAAGTAGCTCCGCATCCTCAGGTGAAATAAATCCCTCTCTCTTAACTACAGGGTGCAAACCTTGATATTCTCTTAACTCTTTAAGAGTTAACCAGCTGTGGCTATGACCATCTCCATCCCATCTGTCAGACTCTTTCTTAGTCACCTCACTGACATCCTCAGGTAATCCACGAGGGTCATCAATACTATCGTTATTATGGTCTCTAACACCCGCAAGAATACCAAATAACTCGTAGTTTCGTCCACTGTATAGTGAATCAATGTTCAACATTCTCTCCCCTTCATCATTACCTTCTTGGTAATAAGGATTATACCTCCAATTGTCAGCATTCACCCACTTATCTTGTGAGTTGATTGACTTCTTAATTTCCGTAAATAAATGAATATCGCATCCCATAGTTGTTGATTGAATAGGTTATTAAAAAAATCCCCGTGAGGGGATTTGTGTTTTAGTTTTGAGTGAAGGCTTTGTCAGCCCAAGTCTTAGCTCCGAATTGAGACCAGATGTTCATGTCACACATGTCAGGGAATGATTGTCTCATATCTCCTACAGTCATCACTTCCAAGAACCCTTTGTCGATTGAGTACCATTTACCACCTTTGGTTGTGTATACGTTCATCCAATGACCGAACTCGTTCTTTACTTGGATGTTAACAAGACAGTTTTTAGTCCAACCTCTCATCATGTCAGATGCAGTACCTTTACTGTCGTGGATGTTAATGAATCCCGCCTGACATTTGTTTGCGATACGGAACTCGTACTCTTTATTTACATCTTTGATGTGGTTGGAAACCATTACAGAGACTCTCTTGTTCTTTACTGTGGTATCAAAAGAACCGTAGAATACGTCTCCTGCTAATGTACCTGTTGTTACTTTGATTACTGAAGGGGTAGTGGTGTTTGTCATAGTCTTATCGTTTTTGTGAATACAAAGATAATCAATATTTCCTAACTACCAAAATTATTTTTCATATCCCCAAAATTTAAATTGGTGTTTTGTATACTCATATACTATCTCTTTCATTTCGTCATCGTAAAATGGTTCCCAATCCTCAATTTCTTTACCATGACTTGATAACATATCAACTTGAGATTCCGTTAGAACATCTAAAATAAATGGTAACTTCATTAAGTCATCTTTCATATGTTCCAATCTAATCACATAGTCAAAAGGTTTGTCCCATTTTTCTATAACCACCATAGTCATAGTTTGACCTCTTGGTAAGTCTTCGGTTAAATATTTTCTAAACCCTTCCTTGCTCTTGTCTTCAATTGGATGGAAAAAATTTTTAAAGATTGAGTATACTCTACCATATGGATTTCGAGCATTACATATAACTTTGTAATCGGTCCCCTCTTCATTCGGTTCAATAGCGTGATTATAGTTATACATTCCAAACGCGTTAAGTGGTTTATTAGTACATTTGAAATCGTAATATGCAAGTACTTCGGAAACCTTTCTACTACCAGTTCTTTCAGGAGCAATCCACTGATAGTTATATTTTTTTGAAATGTTATTACCCCTATTTTTTGGACTATTCATTCTTACATCTATTAGGTTGAAAGCACCCTTGTCCGCCACCTTCAACATAACCTTCCCTAAGGTCAATGTGTGTTGACATGGTATAAGGACTCTCCTTACCACATAAAACACATTTATCATATTGTGTTTGGCCTTCAAGTACGCATTTCAAATGGTCATACCCAACAAGATAATCATAATCAATTTCCGAGGTATCTTTGTTACAGATAGAACAGGTCCACGACTTATTTACAGACGTAACAAGACCTTCTTCATCTATGGTTAAGGCGAAGTGTTCATCATCAAATTGAGGTCCCTCAAAATCTCTCCTGGCTTGCCAATATTTACTTCGGGTTAATTTACCCAATTCATTATCATTTGGTGTAGATAATATTTCATCTTCGGTTAGTGTAACTTTAATAGACATAGTATTATTATTTATGTTTAAATTATAAATGACCTAAATACAAAAATAAATGTATTTATTATTATGATTAAGGAAGAACTTTTATCGGAGAAGTTAAAGTATTTGATTACCATGAACGCCAAACCTAAACAGTTTGATGTCATGAAAATACACATTGAATTTGAATATATTGACCAAGGCCATCAAAAGTTAAGTGGTTACGATATAGATATTACTTTTGATTACGAAGGAGCTTTAGATTTTGATATGTATTCTTTCGCTCACGATATACAAAGAATGTCTGAAAAACTTAGAGATATACTAAACGAATACGTGATAACTCAAGAAGGTAAAATACTTAGCGGAGCTAATTCAAATTGTTCTTCAACAGAAGCCATGGTTTATAACATTAGTTATGAAGTCGACAACAAACACGTTTTTAATTTAGGTTACAAATTCCAATACGAACAAGAATAATATGAATGAAAAATTAAAAAAATTATCGGTAAATTTATCTGAACTAATTTCTAAATCAGAAACACCTCAAGAGGTGTATGACGGATTAGTCCCTGTAATGCAAAAACAATCCGATTACTTTAAGTATTTGGGTCCTGATAATATTGTTAAGTTAACCTTATACATATATTCATTTAAAACAACAGGTAAATTTAATGTTGGTGACATTATGATTTCATCATTAGGGTTTGCCAACGTATTCACAACTGAAGGCACTGAATACGTAAAAGAATGTGACGAATGTGGTGGTGCGGGTGAACTTGATTGTGAATACTGTGATAGAGGTGAAATTCAATGCGAAACGTGTGATGGTACTGGTGAGGTCACATGTCCTGAATGTGATGGAGATGGTAGACAAATGGGTGACGGAGAATTGGAAGATTGTGAAGCATGTGATGGTACTGGTAATGGTAAATGTGAAGAATGTGACGGAGATGGTTATTTAAATTGTGATAACTGTCATGACGGAAAAAATGAATGTTGGGAGTGTAATGGTAATGGTGATGTTGAAACAACCGAACTTAAATATGATGCATATTTTGTTGCAACATGGAACAGAGCAATTAATGGTGACTTCTCACTAAATGAAAATACCCAATATCCCGCATTATCTGAATTTGAATTTGACAGATTAAGAGACGAATATATAGTATTAACCTATGAATATGATAATCACGCCGAGTTTCAAAACTGGGTTAAAATTAATGAAGTGTATTGCACATTCTATTCCGACGAACCAAAATTAAACTTAACTGAAAAAATGAAATTGGATAACAGAGCCGACAGCTACGAGCCTGATTATTACACAAAGTAATATGAGCAATTTAAATAGATTTTTAAAAGTATTAAATAAGGTTGGTTATCCAAATCCTGACTTAGATTCTATTGTTAGAATGGTAGACTACAACTTAGAGGACTTTTTACCTGATTTAGTTGAAGAAGTTGGTGAAGAAGGCGCTGATGACTTTATTGAAAGAGCGATAGGTAAAGTATATAATGGTGATAAAGGAATTAGAGTTATACTTAACGATGGAGACTATGGTGAATACGTATACATCAAACTTGATGAACCTCATATTTCTTTAGAGAATGACGATACCACAGTACTTTCTAGATGGAGTTGGGGTGACACCAAGGTATTATCCACAGGTGAGGATGGTGAAGAAACTTACAAAACCATGGAACAAATATCTGATGATACTGACATGGGAGATTGGGCAGAATATGACGAACTTGTTGAATACATAAAAAGTAATTGTAATGACTTTATGTATAGAAATTGTGGGTTTGGTATTTGGTGGGATGAACAATAAAAAAGGAGAGACCGAAGTCTCCCCTTAGGGCCGTACCGTTTTAGTACAGATTCCACCACCAAGTTTTATCTAACTTGGAAATCTTTATCTTTCAATACTTTACTGACTAAAGATTCCAAATCTTTCCCTGGCATGTATCCAATTACATCATCAGTTGCTTCAGGGTAAAAGAATTTTGTAATAAAGTCACCGCTTTCTTTATCAAAAATTGCAACCTCAAAATCATTTATAAAATCACCGTATAACCCTCTTGCGCCACCAACAATAGAGAAACTAACGTTATTGTTACCAATTCGTGTTACTCTTCCGCCATTCATTACTGGATGTGGTTTGGATAAATCTATGATGTCTTTAATAGTAATCATTTTTTACTTCTTATTTGTTTTAACTTAACTTCAAGTAACTCGATATTAAACTTGTCAGTTCTTGTCTTGTTTGGTTTGTCTTTCAACTCTTTAATCAAACCAAGAACTTTTTCCTCTTCTGTCTCAACTTTAGGCTCTTGAGGAATAACAGGTGGAATAACCTCCTGTACTTTCTGATTAGCATGATATTCACCTAACTTATATGCTCCATATAGAAGAGCTCCCGCTCCCGCTATCTTTAGGAGATTCCCGAATAATCCTTCTTGTCTCATTTTGTTTCTAACGCCTCCATTTTAGATTTATTAATAAGGTGTTCTGCCAATGTGTAGTTATCAACACTTGTTGTGATGATAGAGCTAACCAAGTGTTTGTGTGGAACGTGAACCAAGAAGTCAGTACCGTTGAAGAACGTTAAATCATTCTTAAGTTCAATACATCCTTGAACCATCTTCAAAAACAATTTGAATTGGGTAGAGTTAACGAAAGTTTCGTTTAACAATACTCCGAAGGTCTCGTGTTGAATCTTGATGTTGTGTTGAGGTAGGTTCATATCTTTATCGTTTTGTGAGTACAAAGATAGTGAATTATCACCAATAAACAAATTAGTTCTTATATTTTTTTAACCTTGGGTTATTAAGTAGGTGTTTATATCTTGGCAAATTCTCTACAATCTCTTGGTAAAACATTTTACAGTCACTAATCCTAACCTCTTCATTTAGATTATACAATACTTTCCTGGTCCAAACATGCCACCAATTTAAATTGTCTTTAGTTTTGTCATGGTCTATTTGGTAATAATACCCACAGGCCAATCCAACATTAGGGTCATACCCTTCATGGTCTGCCAAGAATACTTTATCTGTTAAAGTTTGTACTTTCGCATTGAATCTTCGTAAAACCTGTCCAAACAACCCTTGGTCTGTAACTAACCAAAACCATTCAGGGATTTCATCTTTAGTATCAACGGCTTCTATATGGTCTTTAAGATATTCTTTTTGAACCTGGCGATTATTGATGTATAAAAACGAAGTGTTTGGTATCATCATCTTATATGAATAGTCTGAAGGTGGTGACCAATGTTTTATTTGTGAATATTGTTCCTCAGTAGGATAGTAATACCCTCGTGGTATTTCCCAATATGGTATTGTTACATCAGATTGAAACACCCATTCAGGTAATTTTTCACGAATGATAAAATCTAAATCCATAAAACAAAATGGCCCCTGTTCCATCCCAATACAATAGGATTTACCTGAAGTCCAAAACTGTGCAGCGTCGACCTCATTATAATTTTCCAACGTGTTCGTATCTATTTCATCCCAAAGGTCTACCATGTTATTTTTAACATAATATTTTAATCCGTCTCTGTCTGTAAATAATTTTGTTTTTCCGTTAAACTCTTTCCAATACCCGACAGATAGTATTGTAAATAGTAACTCTTCATCAGTAGTAATGTACTCTTCAGATTTTTGTTCTCTTTGCATTTTAAATGCGTGACCTCTTAATCTAGCTCGCTCTTGGTACGGTTTCGTCCAATTAACAAAAACACCCTTCATTTATATCTCGTTTGGAAAGTTTATTAAAAACATTTAATTGTATTTCATCAATAATAACATTATTGGTTTTACTAGTACATCGTTCAATTTCATTCATACAAAAATTATCTTTAATAATCATATGTGTTTTGTGGTGCCCATAATGGTAAAAGTGGTGCCCACAATTTTCTAAGTTCAACCCGATAGATTTAACTAAATCATCGTTAGTATTAATTGGACAAAAATTGTCAATTAAAAGGTTACATTTTTGATTGTGTTCTTTTGAAAGTTGTCTTAACATATATTGTTCAACGAACATCATGAATTTACTATTCTCAACTTTACTTAGGTTATTTGGTAATATTTTATAGTTAGACCTCATATAACTAATAGCTAAGTCACAGTAAAGATTCTTAAAACTTTCATTTTTTAAGAAAAGAAATGAAGTATTGAAAGCATTATAATCCCACGGTAATCTCCAATCTAAGTACGTATAAGACATCGCATATTGTGGAGTCATATAGAATTCATTTCTAATGTCCTCCATCCATAAACAACTTATGTCCGATTCGAATACATTAAACTTTGTAATGTCATCGAATATCCTAAAATCTAAATCCAAAGTTAATGTTGGTCCTTCAATAGACCTTTGAGCAATTATCTTACCTGCAGCCCAATAAACAGTTTTATTAATCCCACACTCTTCATCTAATAAAGTTTCATTAACCTCATCAAATAAAGATAAGAATCCAAACTGTTCGTAGTATTTTTTAGTGTATTGGTCGACAAAGAATATTGTCTTGAAGTTAGGGTAGTAATGTTTAATAAATAACAAACAAGACAGAGTACATAGTACTTCTGCCTTGGTTTGTTTGAACGTTCCGTCTTTATTAATGTCTTCAGCAACCCAAATTACAGTCATGGGATAAAAATAATCAATACCCTAAGATAAATAAAGGGAGACAGTCTCACTTTATTTATTCTAAAATTAGTTGACTCGGGTTTCTATCTCCACCGTCCGTAATTAGACGGTATGTTTTTATTTCACCTAAATCAGGGAAGCTAATCTGTTCTACTGTAATACCCCATTTGGAAACTTGTTCATTAACTTCTGGCATAACTATCAATCCCAAGTCAACCAATTCTTCCCACATAGTGTTTTCAACCATATCTCTAATAACACCTTGAGTTGTATCAACAAGTACATCATTAGCATGCATTACCCCTAATAAAAACTTCTTAACATCGTGAATGTGATACCTAACAATACTGGTCAATACAATCGACTTATCATCGAAAGATGTAACCGTTTGTGGTTTTAAGTTTACCGTTTGAGTAATGACAGGTGTAGTAATAATTTGGTCAAAGAATGGAATCTTGAAATTTAATCCAGGTTTCACAATTCTTTTAAACTTACCAGTAGTTAAATGAACCCCTTCTTCCCATTGGTCTACAATTTTGAACGGAAGAATGTCATGAATAAAAGTTACAAAAAGGTCAATAAATTTGTCGAACATATATTTTGGGTTTGTTGAACAACAAAGATAGGACTTTTTTGGGACTTGTCCAAATAAAAAACCCCGACGTAGAAACGTCAGGGTTAGTTGGCATTCAGGTTGAGAATACACCTTTCAATGAGAGACTTTACAGGAGATTATTTATTTCCTCCGATTTCCACTTCCTTTTGAGAAGTACCTCTCAGTCACGGTCAATTAGATTAACCAATCCTAAAGTCGTAATATACTCTGTTTTTACTCATCACTCTTCGAGACTGCCGCCCCAATTAATCCTTGCGAGACTAGAGAACTTTTAAAACAATCGTATTGGGTTTGGGACCCTTTACGGCCATGAACAACTCATGACTAAGTAGTGACCTGTCTATCACGACTGACGAACACTTTTCCTTTGTTTCTTTTATGATTTGTTAGAATCCTTATTTTAACAATAGGGGTTGATAGTGGATGATAAATGTAGCGGTCCGTCAACCAGCCATCCCATCTTTTGAACGAGACGATACTGAACTACACTTTGAAGTCTCCCGACCTCCATATTTCAAGTCAACTACATAACTTCTACCTTGGTAGATGAGAAGTAAGGAGAACAACAGCACCACCTGTACGAACTCTTACCTTTCGGTTTTAAGTCAACTCTAATATTGAACTCCGCAATTGTATAGTTGGATGACCATACTTCTCACAACAGTTCTACAGGTTACTCTTGTTGGTGTTCCCACCTCAACCAAACGACCCACATCGCTCGGTCATCAAATCACTTTCCCTATAGTGTTACCCTCGGTACTTAAGACTCAATGATGTCCTGCCTGTCTACTCGAGTTCCTTTTCGGAAACCGCAACTCACCCTAATCGAGAGTGAACCACTTTATACCACTTTCATGGTTTATTTTATGGACTATAGACCGCCCAATTTCTTTATCTTTGTCTCAGAATCAACCCGAAGGTCTCATCATCAACATATTTTAAGAAAATATTTTATATTCAAAGAACGTATTCAAAATTAATGAAGGAGGAGTTGACCTTACCGAAGTAGGATTTCAACCCTCTCCTTCATTTGTTTCACAAAGGTAGATGAAAGTTTTGAGACTATCAAATTTTTATGAAACTTTTTTTTGACTGATGATTTTAACGAATTCATTCTTCCTTGATAGTATCACCTAACTATCTTGTTGACCCCCTACTCTCAATAGGACGGGCTAATTCGTCTGTTTGTCAAAGAAACCATCAGTTTTACCTGAAAGTTTGTTTTGGGTAGGAAACCTCGATTTTACGAACCTATGGTCAACCTGTCCCAATTGTTTTACAAAGATATGAAGAACTTTTCAATTAATCAAATAGTTTGTAAAACTTTTTTTTGTGAAATTTAATTCACGTTGTTGCGGGAGATGGATTCGAACCACCGACCTAAAGGTTATGAGCCTTCCGAGCTACCACTGCTCTATCCCACGGTATATTTTTAAATGATTACTTCCCACTTCCCCACGGTCACCTATCCACGTCATGCGCTGGTTGTACCAGCGGGTGTAATCAATATTTTAATGTTAAAGAACTTCTGATAAAAAATCCCACAAGATTAAGAAGTTTTCTCAAACTCCACACTCATGGGATTTGTTTCACAAAGATAGGAAAGAATTCTCATTCTATCAAATCTTTTTTTATTGTGAGTTTTGGGGGTGTTGACCTTTCGGTCGAGTTATATAAATATATCCTTGTTTCCCAAAGGTTTTACAAAGATAAAAAATATTTTTAAAAAATCAAATTTTATTTTGAATTAAATTATAACCGTTGGGGGCAATATCCGAATCTTCTCCAGGTACTTGATAGAAGTATTCGTCCCATATCTTATCAGAATTTAGGAGATTAGTGTTTTTTATTTCTAATAATTTCCAATCCATTCCTTTATCTGCCTTTCCAACATTCATCATCCAATCATGTATTTTTTTAGCCCCCTCAGGCCAAACAACGTATGCTAACGACGAAGGTTCTAAATCTATTAACCAAAAAGCGTCTAATTGTTTTTCAACAATACTCTCAAACGTAAAATTAATATCTTTCTTTATTTTAACATCATCCTCAAAAATAAAATACGGTAAATTCTGCTCAGAACATTCTTTCAATAGATTTAGATGAGTTAAGGTATTACCATAGATACATTCTTTTATTATACCCCACTCTTCAAACTCATTATTTAAAAATAATTCTTCAATCTCATCCGTAACAATTAAATCACGTCCATCAATTGCATCATAAAAAGAAAACTTTAGATTATTTTTTTCAAATAATTCCGAAATTTTTTCCCTCCTATCCTGTCTTCTTTTTAATGAAATAACAAAAATTTTATAATCCATATATTATATAACTATTTTTTACTTTATCCATAATATTCTTTAAGTATAAAGTTTAAAACTTCCCCCATTGAGATTTATGTTTATTTTCTTCCGAAATTTTAAATCCCAACCAAATCTCTTTCAATATTGATTTAATCTTTTTCATAGTATTTATTAAGTATGAAGGTCAAAATTAATGAAAATATCTTTAATGTCAAAACTTTAATTGACAAAAAATCCCAATCAATAGGTATGATGGGTAAAACATTTGACGATGCGTTTAATGGTTTATTATTCTTAATGGAAGGTAATAAACAATGTTTTTGGATGAAAAACTGTATTATTCCTTTAGATATAATTATTATAAAGAACAATGTTATTGTAAATATACATCACGATTGCCCTCCATGTAATGATGAATTTGATTGTCCTTCCTACTGTGGCAACGGTAATATTGTATTAGAAATTGAGGGCGGTTCTTGTGAAATACTTAATATCCAAGCTGGAGATAGTATCACTTACGACCTATCTTAATCCTCAGAAGAATTCTTAGACTCCGCAATTTTTTCTTTTAATACTTTTTGGAATTCGTTTGCAATCATTTTTGTAAACTTGACAGATGGTGAATCATCTTTTTCAGAATCATATCTATACTGTCCTTGTGGTGGCCTCTTTCCTCTACCTAAGTAGTTAAGTCCTGATATGTTAGTAATACATTTGTGCCCACCCGAGTTGGATTGAATAAGGTCCCAAGCATTAATTCCAATTTTGTCCATCAATGAGATTTCTTCTTCAGATAATTCACTGAATGGTTTCTCCATCATTTCCTCAATTCTACCTAATATTTCTTCTCCCCCATCCATAAACATGAATTTACCACCGTAAAGAGCATCAAAATCTTTAAAGGTAAACCCAACACTTTCAGGTCCTGTACTTGTCTCACTAACCCACTTCATAGTTGATAGTGGTATCTTTCTCTCCTTTAATTGGTCTTTCCACTTACCGATTACCTCTTGAGCTATTTCCCCAAGATTAACACCTTTAAGTTCTCTTTCTTTCTTAAATGGATTACAAGAAGCTTGAACAAGTCCCATCGGCCACGCCATGATGAGAAAGTCTGCTTCAGGATTATTTCTGAATGGTGTATATCTGTCGTAAGACCCAGGTTTAAACATACTACCCCCACCATATTGGAAGATAATGTTATCAGACACCGTTGGGTAGTCCTTCATTTTGTCGGCATAATCTTGCGCATTTTTTTGTAGGTCTTCAGGTTTTGCTGCGTTTGTTCTTGTCATCCAAGTTTTAATGTTATTAAGTATCGACATTAAAGATGGTTCAGAATCCATAACCAAAAATTCTAAGAATCCTGGTTTGTTTTTAAACGCTAAAAGTAATTTGTTGATTACTAACCCCAACAACATTTTGTTTCTTTGGAGCGAGGAATCTTTATCTATTCTGTAGATGTAGTTAACAACTTCTTGTGGTGTTATGTCATGTTTGGCATAATCCGCAGAGTCTACAGTATTAATTAGTAAAATATCTGACGATGGGAATAAATCAGTTGGTGACACGACTTGTGAGATTGTTTCAACGTTTGAACGAGCTCCTCTAAATTGTTTTGATGTTCCTTTCTCAACCCCAACTTGTTTGTCGTGGTGGTCAGTGTGAATAACAAACATTGGTTTACCGTGAGCAAAGTCAACAAGGACTGGCATTATATCACCTTGAGCATCATTCTTTTTAACAGAGAACTCTTTGTCACCGTATTGAATGATATGTGCACCTACAACATCAATACCATTATCTTCAAGGTATTTCTTCATTGCAATTGCCGTTGTTACACCGTCCAAATCTTGGTGGAAATAAATCTCCGCCTTTTGATATCTCTCCTTAAGAGCATTGATGTTTCTAAGTCCTGTTTCTGATAATATTCTTTTCATTAATTAACTAAGTTTGTCCCCAATCCAACTAATGATTTTATCAAAAATATCTTGGTCTAACCCTAATTTATGTAAGGCTTTATATGTGTCAGGTCCTGCAATTCCATCAGGATTTACTTTTTCAGCCTTTTGAAACATTTTAAGACCTTCAACTGTTTTTGGTCCCCATAACGCATCTACAGGTACTTGATATAACTTACCGTTAACCATTACCTTTTTCATTTTAAAGTAATCATTAAGTGCCGTTTGAAATTCAAACACATCCTGTCCACTCATTTGATTTTGTTCCTTAATAACTCTCTTAACAATATTAGTTAAATCAGACTCTGTTAGTCTTATAATTTTCTTTGCCATTATATATTATTTAATTTACATTCCAGGGATTGGATTCATTTGTCCTGTAAACAATCCTCTTAAAAATTTAGCTAATGGGTCAAGATTTGGTTCTGAACTTGTGGATGAAGACGTACTTTGTTGATTATTTGTTTGACCTTCAACTCTTTCTGAACCAAATTGGTCTTCAAAGTTTTGTTTAGCTTCAGGTGTTTGATTATATTCATCAACTTTTTTCATAAAATTTTCATCACCCATTTTTTTAGATAATTCTTCCGCACCTACCCAGTTACCTAAACCAACATAATCAAGGAATCCTAACCACCATTTTGTAGATTGCATTAAAATTCTTAATCTTCTTTGGGATGGACTTCTAAATAATCTTGGAATCCCCCCAAAAAATACATTTGTAAAGAACCCTGGTTTAGTAAGAGTGGCGGGATTAAATACTTTTTGAGTTTTAAGATAATTTTTTAGAAGTTCAACATCTTTGACAGCGGCAGTTCCTTTTTGGAAGTTTTTTGCAAGAACCCCAGCTCTTTTTTGGAACATAACACTTTTTTTACCAGCATTACTTAATAATTGGAAATAACTTTTTATTGTGTTTTTCATTCCTTTGAAAGGTCCTGCAGGTATTTCATCAATTGTTTTAATAACTTTCTCACCGAAAGACCCTCCCATTTTCTGAAGGAAAGTTCCTATTACACCTGGTTGTTTGGCTAACTGTTCTATAGTTTCAGTGGCTGCTCTATATTCTTTACTACCTACAGCAGCTCCTTTAGAAAGTTTTATTGCAGACTCTAAAGCCTTAACAGATGGTCCTCCAACTTTTAGTGCCCCCAATACAGGTTTTGCTACAAAATCACCTGCATATGGTATTGCCCCAACAATTGATAAAACTCCAAAAAGAGTATCTCCTTGAATAAAGTATGATGTTGCATTGACAATATCAACAATAGGTGTTGGGTCAATAATACCCAAAATATCCATTACTGTATTGTACCAAGCGGCTTCGTTAATTAGTTCACCATTCTCATCTGTATGTTCTGAAAGGGTGTTCACCTTAATTAAGGCAAGTTGACGTTCAGTAATTATAATTTCAGCCATTTATAGTTTTCTTAATAAATATTCGTATAAACAAAAAAAAGGGTCGTATGACCCTTTTATTATAAATCTAATTCGATTTGTTTTTTCTTATCTATAAAAACTTGTACTCTATCTTTAGCAACTTTCGAATAATTCTCACTTAATTCAATACCAATCCACCGTCTTCCACTAACCTCAGCAGCGACTAAACTTGTACCACTACCTACGAAAGGGTCAAGTACCACGTCGTTTCTATAGGTTAATATTTTAATGGCTTTCATTGGAATATCCATTGAGAATGTTGCCTTAGTCTGTTGTTTGGTATCGGCAAAGTATTCCCATTGACCATATACCAAGCTCATAAACTCTTTCTTGTCTTCATCTTGATACATCATCTTTTGTTTGATTGTACCATCTTCTTGTTCTAAATCAACCAACTCACCTTTCCATTGCGGTTCTCCCTTAACTTTTTTGATTCGGTCTTTCTTGTAGGCTAAAATAACACATTCCTTAGGGTTATATATATAAGGACTACTTGGTGACATCCATGAACCCCATGCTGTGGTTTTACTTCTATGTGGTGAGTTTTCGTCAAGGTCTACAAGTCCGTAGAATTGAAACCCAACTTTTTTCATTATGGACCAAAACTCAGACATGAATAGAATTCTACCACCTCTGTCTTGAACATTAACTTCATAAGGAATGTTAACAGCAATCCTACCATCATCTTTTAATAGACGATATGTATTAGATAACCATTTTTCAGTAAACTCCCAATAGTCTTCCATCGTCATTCTATCGTCATGACTATCATAATCGATGCCTACATTGTATGGCGGAGAAGTAACCACCAAGTCAACAGTAGACTCAGGGAGTTTTCCCATTTCAATAATACAGTCTCCTTGAATGATTCTATTTGTTTCTAACATTATAATTTACCTTCTTGTTTTAATTGTTCTCTTATTTTAGTGGCTGAGATATCACTCACCTCTTGTGGTGGTAAATGTTCTATGATATCATATCCAACTCCTCTTCCGAAGTTTACCGATTCAACATCAGGTATTACCATTACAATAACTCTTCCCTCGTGAATTAAGTTAAATAATTTAATGGTTATGTTATCATGTACCTCTTGTGCGGTAAATGGGTTCTGTTCGTTAGGTTCAATGTCTCTAATACAAATTAGAACATTCTTACCTTGTTCAAGTCGTTGGTCGATTAACCACCTGTGTCCATCGTGCCATGGTTGCCATCTTCCGATAAACATTGAAAACTGTTTACCAGGATTATTCTTTAATTTAGGGTCTCCCTCTATGTGTATTTTTTCCATCTTATCTTTTGAATATTTTTTCAACACATTCTGCAACAGTGATGTTATCAGTACACATATCGATATAATTTTCTGTTGGCGGTTCATAATCCTCAACAAAGAATTGTTCCCTACCTCTTACTTCTGAGGTATGAACATAAACTTCTTTTATCGCATTTTCAAGTTTAACTTTAAATAATTCTCTTTGTTCTTTATATGGTGATACTAAAGAAACTAAAACATTTTGTCCTTTTGAGTGAAGATATTGAGCTAAATGTTGTGCTAATTGTATATTCTTCATCCGACCTTCTTTAGAGTAATCTTTATTATTGAATAATTCTCTAATATCATCACCGTCAATATGGAACCAATCACTAAAGTATCTTAACTCCATAATTGATTTAGCTAATGTTGTCTTACCTGAGCCAGGTTGTCCTGTTAACCAATAAATCATAATTCTAAGTTTTTAATCTTACGGTCCAAATAGAACGAAGCCTTCTTTAGGTCTTCTAATTCTTTTGCTTGGTCTTTCTTACCAGCCCTTGCAACATACTTAACTACGTTGAAGATGTAGGCGTCTTTATCAAGTCCCCAAGCTTCACATACTTTTATTACTTCGTATGGATTGTTTTCCCCACCATAATGGTTGGGATGGTTTACCATTTCGTTTGTCATTTGTTACTTTATTACTGTTGTGTCTTTTATTTTACTATGGTCGTATGGATATGACTCCAACTGTTTTTTATAGTACTCCATCTCAAGACTATCTCTAAGATACTTAACTCTATCGTGATTCATTTGTGGGTTACTACCACCATCACTTACCTTTGATGAAAACATTATTATCACAAATATTGCCATCATAGATACCATAAAAAGTGCAAAGGTTCTATTTGTCATTACTTTTCTTTCCTCTCTTAGTCGTTACTTGTTCGGTTACTTGTTCGGTTTTTTTACCTCTACCTCTACCTGTATAAGTTTTCCATTCTGATTTTGGACAATAAGCCCAAACACCTGTACTAACTTTTGAGATAGCTTCTTTCTCTTCCGTTCTGATTATCTCTCCAACCTCTCTTGAGTTGGTTTTCTTGATTGTTTTAATGCACTTCATTGGTTGTTTCCTCCGTGTTTAATTGATTAATAATTATTAGAATTTCTTCATCCGATTTACCTTGGCAATATAAGTCGTGAATGAACGCACTTGTGTCGTCTTCAAAATGAAGCATATCACTCTTACCATAATATTGTTTTAGTTTTCCCTCTTTAAGGGCGTCGATACATCTATCAAGTACGACCCATCGTTTGTTGAATCCCATGGGTAAAGTATAATAAACTTACACTTAAGAGTCAAAATTATTACTTATTTTTTCAAAATTTACTATTTGAAATACATAAGCCATAATCTTTCTTTTCATAATTGGTACCATGGTTTCTTCCATTGGGAATTTTTGGGAACATTTAAGTTCAAAGATTGGTAATTCTTTATAAAACTCGGTTGAATTCCATGTTGAGAAAGTATCAAGGACACTAGTCATTGTAAGTTCATCAACAGGTCCGTTATAAATTAAATTAAGATAAGTCTTATTGTTTTGCTTATCTGTTTTTGGTTTTCTGATTTGATATTCCCATACAAATAATGTCTCAGTTTCTTTTTGATAAAAGAAAACGTATCCTGAACCAGACACTAAACCTTTTTTGTTTTTCTTTAATTGTACGTCAATACTATCATATGCAATATTCCATATTGCTTTAGCCATATTGAAGGTGTCGAACAACTTACTACCTGAGAACTTAATAGTTTCATTCAATTCTTTTTCCTCTTCCTCAGTAAGTTCTCTTGGTTTCTTGGGTATAAGTTCCTTAACTAGTATTTCGTCATCACATGATTCGAATTTTTTATTAGTAAGTAATAATGTGTTTTCCTTAACTATTGATTGTAAGTTTGCCAAATGAAGGGATATCTCAACAAAATCAGGGTATACTTCCATCTTATCAAAACCTTTTTCGCATTTCTGTATGTAATCCAATAAAGTGTATTTATTGTATTCAAAATCCAATGGTTCTTTGAACATCCATTCAGGATTTAATTTAAATGCTATTTTTTTCTTTCTACTCATATTACAATTATAAAATTAATGAATAATTAATCAATTCTCATTACATAAAATAACTTCTCCCCAACATAAATTTCATCGGCAGTTCCATCGTAACTATTAATCGTGTGACCATAACCATCAGCACTAATCACTCCTTCAATAAACTCATCTTTATCTACATATTCTGACCAAGATAATCCGAAGCTCTCCATAAAAGATTCTGGGTCATATCTAACATCACTAACTAAATCTTTGATTTTATCATCAATTAAATCTTCAGGGAAATCACCATCAGGGTCCTCCTCAATCTCTTCAATTTCAGCAATATACTCTTCAGATAGTTCATTTAATTCATCTATCTTCTCTTGAATATCATCATCATTCTCACCGTCCATTTGCTCCTCTAATTTAGAAATTGTATTTGCGTTATATTCAATTCTTTTTCTTAATATTTCAATTGTTTCTTCTTGTTTGTTGGACAACATTCTTTCACTGTCATCAAAATAAGAGTCAGGACTATCATTAACATCTTGTTCATATACATCTTCAGCATAACTAATGATTGCTTCTGTATCCAAGAATTGTCTTGCGAATCCTGCATTAAATCCTTCATATCCAATATCATCTATTAAATTTTCAATGTAATCCTCACAACTTGATTTCATTTCATCGTCATCACCAACAGCGTATTTGTTATTACTAACCGAACTATCTATTACCTCAAATTCAGTTGTATCATAAAACCTACCAGTTGGTATGATATGGTACACATCAATATAGTCAGTGTAGTTATCCAATTCATCTTCAAGTTCACTTATTTCATCCAATAAATCTCCTCTTAATTCTTCGTCGGCGTCGTATTCATTATTGAGTCTTTCTATCTCATCATTAATTCTTTGTATCTCTATTCGGTCATCATTACTTAATATACTAACCCCCTCGTTATCTACAAGATATTCAAGTAAGGCATATGCTTTCAAACCTTCATCTGGTGTATTACCATCAAGAGCCCATTCATTTTCATCTCTTCTATCTTGAGCGTCATTTCTTAGTGATTGAACTCTTTGTTGTTCCCTTAATTTTTCAAGTCTATCTTTTTCTTTTCTTGCAGCTTCTTTATCACCATAAATTTTAAGTTGTTCCGCAAACTCTTGTTGAAGATACCCTGTCACATTATTTAATATTTTATGTAATGTTTCGGTTCCATGAATCCAACCAGTTCTAACGTACTCGTCCTTTGCATCATAATAGATTTTATCTCCGTCAAACTTTCTTAATAAAGCAACTTTATAGAATGGGTCATTAGTTGGTTTACTTCTATCTATGATGTAGAATAACTTACCGTCTTCGTTATATTTTTTAAAGTGAGTATCTGTTTCAGCGGCGGTACACCACTTAGTACCTTTACCATAATAACAAGACGCATCATGGTTTAATGGATTAACAACAAAATAATTTCCATCATCATAAACAACATTACCACCTTCAACTTTTTTAATGTCTCTTCTAGATTTTCCTTCGTAGTTAGTAATGGCTGTAATTAACTCTTCTAAAGTTTGATATTGATTAATATCTGTTTTAGGTAAATTGGTTGAAATCTTTTCAAATTTCTTAAGGGCTTCACTTAATTTTATAAAGTTGTCATTGAAGTTAACCCCATCTATCACTTTACCCGCCCATTGAAGGAACTTGGGTGTGATTTCAGAGACTATTCTCCCAATCATTTCGGGAGAAAACTTTTGTCCAAACTTATTTTTAAAGTCGTCAACCCTACCTTCCTGTATTAAATTTAAAAAATCCATTAATCTTTTATTTAATAAATATCTTTCGTATACTATTATTGTCCTTAGGAACTATTTATAATAATAAACAATTTAAAAAACATAATTATATGGGATGCGGATGTAAAAACAACAATCAAGCTCAGCCACAAACACAACAACAAGTTCAAGCGGCTCAAGTTGTTAAACAACAACAATCTGAGAGTATTAAACAAGCGATTAAGAAGACGGTTGAGAAGTACTATAATGTAAATAAAACAACCAAGTAATTGATTCTTAACGAATTTACTCAGGGACGATGAAAATTGTCCCTTTTTTTGTATTTATTACATATGGACTTCAATGATTTAGTAGAAAAATTTAATAATGGAGATTTAGACGTTAAACAATACTTTAACGACTACGAAACATTTTTCAATATATTGAAGAAACGAGGTCTTATGGGTGAGATTGACCCCAAAGATGCAACTGATGGTGAGGAGTGGCAAAACGAATATCTAATATGGTTATATCATAATGATAATGAAGCGTTTACCAAATGGGTTTTATCTTTGGTAAATGATGTTGTTTATAAAGATGGTGTTTATTATTTAGATGTTGACGACAGAAGTGAACTATCTAAATTATTTTGTGATGGAGGTAGAAATGATATCTCACGAGATACTATCGAAAGTATTCTTAGTGGAGAGAGTGATTGGGAACCTTATTGGGACACAACCGACAATGTTTATAGAGATGTTGTTGAAGAATTAAATGAAGACAATTTAAAACGTCTTAACGAATATGTTGTTAGTTCTCTTGAGGGTATAGGAATTGAACCTGAAACCGAAATCTTATCTGAAATTGCGGAAGAACAGAGTAATCCTAATGAAGCCCGTATAACTTATGACAACGTTGATAGAGTTGTTAATAGTCAGGAGACAATGGACTATTTATTTGAAAATGAACTACAGGACCTTAAATCAGAACTTTATTCAATTCATAATAACTCTTATAATTCCGCATACGAAAATGAAATATGGAAAAGTGTCATGAACGAACTTGGAACTTATTTTGTAGGATATGGCGAGTTTGTTTCAAGACCTCATAAATATAAAAAAGATACTACTGTTCAAAACTTTATTATACCAATAGCCAATTTTGAATCAGATATTGTTGGATTTTTAGAAGATGGTAGAGGTTATGGTGGTAGTAGTACTTTAGAATATTGGGGAAGTTATTTAGGTATGATGGAAGACTGGTCCGATTGTTTAAGTGTTCATTCACCCGATTATCCTGATTTCCAAGAAGTTGAGAAAAACATAAATGAATATTTCAGAGATTATATTTAATGATTAAATTTTTACCCATATTGTCAAACGTAATATCTGAACAAAAAAGATATCAAATGAATCCTGATACTCGTTCTAAGTTGAAAGATTTGGCAAGTAGTCTTTGGTCCATGCGTAACAAAAAGTTTTCCAAAAAAACCATGGTTGACCAATTGGACTTTCAAACTGCCGATGGTACTGATGGTTTGGTTAAAATATTTGTTAATCCAAAATATCCCAACTTCGCTGAAATTGATAGCGACCCTGAAGACTCATACAACCCTAAAGACTTCGTAATGCAACTAAACCCTAAGGATTTTGGTTCAGAGAAGAATGTCTATCTAACTTTGTATCATGAAATGATGCACGCCATTGACCCCAACTTTACAACAAAACATAATGAAAAGTATTGGGACACTTACGATTCTGAAAAAGATGAAATGTATTGGGGACACCCTGTTGAATTCTTTGCAATCACAAATGAATTCCTTGAAGGTCTTGTTCTTGAGTTTGAAAGAAGGTCTCAATTAATTCAAGACCCTTCAGATAAGAAATCCCTTTTAAAGTCTTTAAAGAATATACTTAACTACTTTGGTAAGAATGAACCTTTAACTAATCAGTCAAAAGACATACTACGTAGAATTAACGATGAACATGTTGATGACAATGTTCTTTCAAAACTTGTCTCAGATATTGAGAGTAAGTTCCCTAACGTTAGTGACTTGATTACCGACACCAAAGAGATTCCTTACTTCTTATATTACATTGAGTTAATTAAGAAACATAACCCTGAAATTTGGCCAAGGTTCTTAACAATGTTATTCAAAACAAAAGACGATATTATTAATGTTATTAAATAAAAAAAGGGGTTTAATACCCCTTTTCTATTACTAATTCTTCAAGTTTTTCTAATTTAGTTAAACTATTATTCAACATATCTGATTGTTCTTTAATTGCTTCTAAACATATTGCAATAACATCACCATACTTAACCATAAACATAGAATTCTCATCGTCTGTTGATTTAAAAACTAATTCAGGAAAAACGTGTTCAATTTCTTGGGCAATAAAACCAATATCTTTATTTGGTGTTTTGTTATCAGATGAATTCCAAATAAACGAAACTCCTCTCATTTTTTGAACTTTACTAAGTGGTGTCTCAATTTCACGAATATTTTTCTTAAATCTGGCATCGGAAGGTCCAAACGCACCTTTTGCACCTTTTGCACCTTGAGCACCTTGAGCTCCTGTTGGGCCAGATGGCCCTTGTGAACCTTGTGGCCCTGTATTACCTTGGGCTCCTTGTGGTGATGGTCCTGTCGCTCCTGGTCCTCCTTGTGAACCTTGAGCTCCTGTCGCACCTCCTCCACCTTGTGAACCTTGACCACCTTGTGAACCTTGGGCTCCTTGTGGTGAACCACTTGTAGCACCTTGTGCTCCTTGTGACCCTTGACCTGTGGCACTTCCTTGTGAACCTTGTCCTCCTTGAGCACCTTGAGCACCTTGTCCTCCTGTTGGTCCTTGGGCTCCTGTTGCACCTTG
>ENA-OUVC01000210-OUVC01000210.1-marine-metagenome-genome-assembly--contig:-NODE-210-length-41509-cov-3.617952_pt1 | contig 41509 bp, 36 predicted proteins | sample MGYA00248622_ERZ508571 | MGnify/ENA primary metagenome ERZ508571 (study PRJEB26236, sample SAMN06267175) | marine metagenome | isolation source: Columbia River Estuary | place: USA:Columbia River Estuary... | reverse complement strand
TTCAAATCATCAACGATTGGACGGTGCAGATCTGCAACTTTGACTCCAAAGTCGCGCTCTAGTTCGGCAACGCTTCCGTACACATCAATGCGCGGATACATCGGATCATCGCTTCGCCATACCGGAATAGGCGAACCCCAAAAACGATTGCGGCTGATTGTCCAATCGCGAGCATTCTCAAGCCACTTGCCAAAACTCCCCTGCTGCAAGTGGTCGGGCACCCACGTGATGGTGTTATTCAGTTCAACCATCCGATCCTTGATCATCGTCACGTTGACAAACCAAGAACTCACGGCCTTATAGATGAGCGGCTTACCTGTGCGCCAACAATGCGGGTATGCGTGATCGTACGTTTCATGCCGCAACACCACGCCGCGGTCTTTCAGAACCCGAATGATCAGAGGATTGGCATCGAACACCAATTGTCCCTGAAAATCTGGAACCTCACTGGTGAACTGCCCCCTGCTATCTACCGGCACCACAAGCTCGATGCCATTGTCCTTACAAACACGTTGGTCGTCCTCGCCGAAACCTGGAGCCATATGCACAACGCCCGTACCGTCTTCGGTGGTGACAAAATCGCCGGACAACACACGAAACGCATCAGCATGATCTGCGAAATATGGAAACAGCGGCGTGTAGCGCATGCCAACAAGCGTCGAACCCATCACGGTTTCGAGAACAACTGCACCTTCGAGCTCTTTGGCATAAGCCTCCAGCCGGGCCTGCGCAATGACATATACCTTTCCTTCATGCGATACGCGAACGTATTCGACGTCGGGCGAAACAGCTAGGGCCAAGTTGCTCGGCAATGTCCATGGTGTTGTTGTCCAGGCCAACAGCGAGTCGCCATTTTCCAATACAAAACCAACGGTGAGGGCTGGGTCTTGCACCTGTTTGTACGCATCGTCCATGCGCGTTTCGGTATTTGAAAGCGGTGTTTCGAGCGCCCACGAATAGGGTAAAACGCGGAAGCCTTCATAGATCAGACCCTTGTCCCACAGAGTTTTGAAAGCCCACATCACGCTTTCCATGTACGGCATATCAAGCGTCTTGTAGTCGTTGGCAAAATCCACCCAACGCGCCTGCCGAGTTACATAACGCTCCCAATCGCTGGTGTATTGCAAAACCGAAACCTTGCAATAATCATTGAATTTCTCAATTCCAAAGTCTGTGATGGCTTGTGTTCCAGAAATGCCCAACTGCCTCTCGGCTTCTGCCTCGGCAGGCAAGCCATGACAATCCCAACCGAAGCGACGCTCGACGCGCTTGCCACGCATGGTCTGGTAGCGAGGCACTGCATCCTTCACAAACCCTGTGAGCAAGTGACCGTAGTGAGGCAACCCATTAGCGAAAGGTGGACCATCATAAAAGACGTACTCGTTTTCGCCGTTCGCACCGGCTTCATGCTGCGCAATCGACGCTTCAAAGGTTTTATCGTTTGCCCAATATGCGAGTGTCTCGCTTTCAAGCGCCGGAAATTGCGGCTGAGGCTCTACCGATGGATACGTCACGGTGCGTCAGTGTATGGCTTGGGCACTCTGGGTGCTGGAATTAGCAGCCGAGAATAAATTGTTGAACGACGATATTGAGGAATAGCACAACAATGATCGGCGACAAATCAAGCGGACCAGCAAAAGGCACCGCACGTCGGACTGGCAGTAGTACTGGGTCTGTTGCACGAAAGACCAGTCGAACGACCTGGCCGAATGGGCCATTTGGATTGGCTGGGAACCAAGAACTGATCACTCGAATGATGATCAACAACACGTAGAAACTGACGAGTTGACACAACAGTTCTCTAATCATTGGTGATGTCGTTTCGTTAACCGCGTGTAACGCGGACCCCGGAAGGCTTAATCAGAAATGCACCAGGTGAAACCTTTTCAATTTGACCCTCAAGCCCGTAGACAAGCCCTGAAACGAAATCGATTAAGCGTCGCGCTGTTTCTTCATCGGCACCCGCAATGTTCATGACAACGGGTTGACCAGATTTCAATAAGTCGGCAATGTCTTTGGCTTGGTCGTAACGAGTCGGACGCACAGTAACTGCTTCCGCTGTTGAAACCGACAGAGGACGAACTGTTGGTACTGATCGATTTGATGATGGACGCAATTGCACGCTCGAGTCGTCACGAACTTGTGGCTGTCTTGCGCGAACTCCGCGTGGCTCTGGCATCGGCTCGTCGTACTCTTCTTCGTAGTCGTCGTATTCCTGGACGACTTGGCGTGAAGGTCGAGCCTGCGGAGCACGAACTTGCCGTTGGCGCTCTGGCCGAACTTGTGCAACTGAAGCGTCGTAGTCGTCATATGCATCATCTGGCCCGAGACCTAGATAATCCATTGCTTTTCGAAACATTGACATCCCTAAAAGAATAGCCCAATACGCATATTCGTGCGCGTTATTGGTCTTTTCTATGCAGCGGAGCGGCTGCCAAAAATGGCCGACCCAACTCGAACCAGAGTCGACCCCTCTTCTACGGCGATTTCTAGATCGTTAGTCATGCCCATACTCAGCCCTCCGACACCGAGATCGTGAGCGATTGATCTCAGCAAACGAAATGCTGCCCGAGTTCGGGCCGCGTCCCCGTCGGTTGGGCCCACTGTCATCAGGCCTTCAACTATTGCCCCACTGCGGGCCGCATGGGCTACGACGGTTGCTGTGGCTTCTGGGTCGCAACCGCCTTTTCCCGACTCCATTGTGGTGTTGACCTGCACATAGATACGGGGCGGCTTACTGGGGCTACGGCGAGAGATTTCGTCGATAAGCGAGGTTCGATCGACCGATTGCCAAACATCAACAATTTCGACCAATGACTTCACTTTATTGCTTTGTAATTGCCCGATGAAGTGCACGGGCGGACGCATCTCGAGCGGCACGTGTTGAGCTTTGGCAACAAGTTCCTGAGCGTAGTTTTCGCCGACTCCGTCGACACCTGCCTCTCGGGCTGCAAGCCAGGAAGTTTCGTCGAAGGTTTTCGTAACCGCAACGAGCTCTACGTGCAAACCCCCAGCATCAATAATGCGCTGGCGAATAATCGCTACTCGCTCTGCTACCTCTGCGGCGTTCACGCCTGACTAGATGTGACTATTTCAAGAATGAAGGAACGTCGAGGCCATCGCTGTCGTCCCGCAATGGATCTTCGCCCGAGCCAAACAACTCTTTCAAACGACTTCCCTTGTTGTCTGCAGGACGAGCATCGTTTGATCGTTGATCACGAGCAGCGGCACGCGATCCGGATGTCTCGGTTCGATCGAAGCCCGCTGCGATAACCGTTACGCGTACTTCATCTTCGAGTTCGTCGTCGATAACGGTACCGAAAATGATGTTGGCATCTTGATGTGCAACGCCATGAACTATTTCGGCGGCCGAATTCAACTCGAACAAGCCCATGTCTGATGGTCCAGTGATGTTCAACAGAATGCCACGGGCTCCCTCGATAGACGATTCGAGTAGCGGTGAGTTGATCGCTGCGTTTGCGGCATTGATTGCACGGTTGTCGCCCGTTGCTTTGCCGGTTCCCATCAAAGCGCTACCCGCGTTTGTCAAAATCATCTTGACGTCAGCAAAGTCTGTATTGATGAGGCCTGGCGTTGTGATCAAGTTGGTGATACCAGCAACACCCTGCAAGAGCACATCGTCTGCTTTGCGGAACGCGTCAAGCAGGCTTGTCTTGTCGGTAGCGACAGAGAGCAACCGTTCGTTCGGGATGATGATCAACGTGTCTACTTTGTCTTTCAACTTGTTGATTCCAGATTCGGCCTGAAGCGAACGACGTCGACCTTCAAAGCCGAATGGTCGGGTAACAATGCCCACAGTTAGCGCGCCAGCAGCGCGTGCGATCTCGGCAATGATCGGAGCAGCGCCAGTACCGGTACCACCACCTTCGCCTGCGGTGATAAACACCATGTCCGCGCCGCTCACTAGTTCTTCAATATCTGCGCGCGACGTTTCTGCCGCCTCACGACCAATTTCTGGATCGCTTCCAGCGCCTAGTCCGCGAGTGAGCTCACGACCGATATCGATTTTGAAGTCGGCATCACTCATCAACAGGGCTTGAGCGTCGGTGTTCACCGCCACGAACTCGACTCCGCGCAGGCCTGCGTCGATCATTCGGTTGATGGCATTTACGCCGCCACCACCAACACCGATCACTTTGATCACTGCGAGATAGTTCTGTGGTGCACCAGCCATTGTTATTTTCCTCCTGCGATCGATGGGAAGCATCGAAAAAACCGTATGTACTTTTTTAACTTGTCCTTCAGCCTTACATAAACCGAGGGTTGACCCGAGCCATACCACCTCTATTCCGCCCCAAAACCGCCACTTTTATGCGGATTTAACGACCGGAGTCCCTCCAGAAACATCGATTTCTAGGATCCCATTGGGGTCTTGACGACGCAACAGGACGACCACATTGACCAGTTTGTTACGCATGTCCACTGGCTCGCCGAACTTCACCAGAGTTCCCGTGGTCAGGGTCATCGTCACGGAGTCGGACCCTCCAACCCCAAGGTTCTTCACGAGAGTCTGAATTTCTACAGGTATCGACTGCGCGAGTTGGGCTGCGGCACGGTACTCCGGCGCAGCAGTTGCACCGGCAATGAGATTAGGGCCGACTCCATCAATGAGCATGTACTCGGTAGGTCTTCCGTCGAGTACTGCTAAAACAAGCCCATCTACATCGATCACGCGCGCACGATTGTCTACGCCGACAAACCACGCAGCAGGAAGCCTTTCGTTTATTTCGATTACTGCGGTACTCGGCAAATAGGTCTTTATCCGCGAGGATTCGATCCAAGGATCGCTTTCCAAACGGTCTTGCAGCACGTTTATATCAACCGTCAAAACTGATTCGCCCTTCAGCGACGAAATAACACTTTCTATCAACTCAGAATTGGCGTATCGAACACCCTCAACTTTTACGTTGCGGACTGAGAAAATTGGCGACGCCAAAACAACTATGAGCAGTGAGAAGAAGCCAACGACAGATGCGATCGCGATGAGTAATTGTTTGCGCCTATTTTTCGGCGTCGCCCCTGAGCGCCTCACTACCCTCATCAACCTGTTGCGGATTGAACTGGCAGCACCCCATTGCACAGGTTCGACAATCTCCGCAAGTGAGACATCCAAACCATCTTCATCAAAGATCCGCACTCGTGTACTGGTAGGGGCATGATGAACCGTTTGCGATTGAGTATCGGCCGGGAAGTCGTCGTCGGTTGATTGCCGCAAATCTTCGTCGACGATGACCACCCTGGTTGATGAAGACCCGGTTTCACCAGTAGTTACATCTACTTCTTCCACCGACTCGATCTCGACAATTGATGGATCAACGATCACAACACGCGAAGTTTCTGGCTGTGCGATTCCCCCGGTTGGGTCTTTAGCGAAAGCCTCACGCAATTCGTCCAACACCTCAGGCGAAAGGTCTGCCTCCTGTGAGGGAAGCTGCGATCCGCTGAGCACCGACATTGGGATTGAAGCGTCCGGGCGAGACTCGCTGCTGAAAATGCGTTCAATGATTTGTTCTAAACGAATTGTTGCAACGCTGGTGTCCGATTCGCTGGACAATACGTCGGCGAACTGCGGGTTAGCTTCTGCATCGAAACCGACCAATCGAATCTCGCTTCGCAATTGATGCCCATGCTGCTCGTACACACGCCGCCGAACTTCGGCCATCACCGCAACCACGTCGTGGGACAACCCACCTTCATCGGCTTGGATGAAATTTGCATGCTTTTCCGAGACCTGAGCGGTTCCAATGCGAAAACCGCGCAATCCACATTCGTCGATTAACGCACCGGCAGACACTTCGCCTGGAACTGGATTGACGAAAACTGAACCCGCATTCTGCCCACCTGGCTGATTCTCTCGACGCCATCGAACAATCTCGGTGAGCCTGTCCTCACCCGAGTCCCCTTCCGACAGCCAGCCCAAGCGCAATGTCGCACTCAACACCACATGGTGGTCGGTTAACGCAGAGCCCCTGAAGCGCAGACCGAGGTCGTCTGTTTCAAGCTCGAACTCCCTGCCCTTGCGCAGATGAAACACCCGAACTGATTCCAGTGATGACGCCATATCCGAACCGTGGCCACCAGCGTTCATTCGTACCGCACCACCTATAGAACCAGGCACACCGACGCCCCATTCCAATCCGGTCAAACCACGCTTCACACTTTGACGAGCCGCGACAGGAAGAGTTACTGAGCCACCGAACAATGCGAGTGGTGCTGTACCCGGATAGTCGTCCTTCTGCGGCAAGTCGATGTAATCGGCGAACGCACCAAAAGTGAGTGCAACCCCCGAAAACCCAGAATCGGAGACGAGCATATTGCTACCTCTTCCGATTACAAGCACATCCATATCAACTTCAGCTAGCGCTTCACTCACTTGATGCAAATCTTCCATCGATGAGATGTGGACATGTAACGCAGCAGAACCGCCCACTCTGTAGGTCGTAAAAGGCGCGAGGGAAACATCACGACGTGCCCTATCGCCCAGAATTTCCGCTGCGCGTTCGATATCTTCGGACGTGATTGGTCGTTTTGCTGCTCGAGGTGTGCTCACACCACACCTCGCTTAGCCAAACGGAACGCAATTACTTCATCGGGTAAAGATTCGATGTCGCCACAGCCCATAGAAATGCATAAGTCACCCGCCGACAATTCGTTGGCGAGAAACTCGATGAGGTCGCTTCGCGCTGGTTGCCATACAACTGATGCCTGAGGATGAGCTTGCCGTATCGCCTCCACTACAAGGTGTCCCGTTACGCCCTCGATAGGCGTTGTACCCGACGCATAAATCTCGGTGATCACCACAATGTCGGCGCCTACGAAAGAATCGGCGTACTGAGGTGACAACACATTCATACGGTTAAACCGATTTGGCTGAAACACAGCTACGACACGTTTCCAATTGTCGGTTTCATCACGCGATGCTTTCAGAACTGCAGCAATCTCATTCGGAAGATGCGCATAGTCGTCGATAAACGTCGCACCGCCATCCATTCCGCGATGGTCGAAACGGCGCACGACGCCTCCAAAAGTGCTGAGGGCATCGCAACAATCGTCGAAAGCAACCTCGAATTGCATCGCCATCGCAATCGCGGCGAGTGCATTCAAAACATTGTGTTGCCCCCTCAGCGGTAGAGAAACCTTGCCGAGTGTGACATACCCGCCGGTGTCTAGATGTTGCACCGTAAACGATGAAGCGCCATGAGCTAACGAGACTTCACATGCTCGGAAATCGGCTTCAGATGCAATCCCGTATGTGATTGCGCCATATTTCTGAGCAATTGTTGCAACCGCCGCGTCGTCCGAACACAACACCTTTGGGCCATCAACCTTCGCAACGTACTCTTCAAAACTGGACACGATGTTTTCAAACGACGAGTAGCGATCTAGGTGATCGACATCGATATTGGTCAGGATCGTTGCGCGTATTGGCAACTCAAGATGCGTTCCATCACTCTCGTCGGCCTCCACCACAAACAAATCGCCATCTCTCCAACCAGCCCCAGTCTCAACCGATCGAACGTCGCCACCAATAACGAAACTTGGTTTACGTCCCGCGCGTTCCAACACATGCATCAACAACGAAGTGGTCGTGGTTTTTCCATGTGTTCCCGCAACTGCAACTGTTGGCCGCTGATCGCAGATGGCCGCCAGCATCTGGGCTCTAGTGAGCAACGCAATTGTCGGCTCCGCAAGGGCTGCGGCTACCTCGATATTCGATTGCCGAATTGCGCTAGAAAAAGTAACCGCGTCACAACCCGCCACTAACGCAACGTCATGCCCGATCGATACCTTCACTCCCAACGCCTTCAAGCGATCTGTGGCTGGAGACTCGACAATGTCGCTACCCGAAACCGTATGACCCATCTCGAATAACACTTGAGCGATTGCGCTCATACCAGGACCGCCGATGCCGACAACATGGATACGGCGTTTTACGTTCAAATCAAATGAGTCGCCAACCATTTTCACGCCACCGACTCTATGATCGTTGCGATTCTGCAGTTGCGATGCACATCGCCCAGCGCAAACGACTTTTCCTCGTATTGGGAGATTACTGAACGATTTGAAATCAGCGCGCCAACAACCTCGATAAACGTTGCTGCATGTAATGAACTTTCCTCCAATAAAACTGCTGCACCAGCATCTGTGAGCCATTGAGCATTGGTTAGTTGATGATTTTCTGCCGCATCCTTCCAAGGGATGATGACAGCAGCTACACCCACAGTTGCGATCTCGGCAATGGTGCTGGCCCCCGCACGACAAACAACAACTGCTGCAGCACTGTATGCCCCAGCCATGTCTTCGCAGTACGCAATCCTCTGGTATCGCAACGATCCGTCGGCGCGATGGATGCGCTCGGGCGACGTTGATGCCGACATGTTTCGTGCTCCAGCAATATGCAACACCGCGACTTCGTTGTCATGTTCGTAATGCCGCGCGAAAGCTTCGACAAACTGGTTTACCGCCTGTGAACCAAGCGAGCCACCCATAGCCAATACAACTCGATCAGTACTTCTGAAGCCCAAGTTTGCTAACGCAGTATCACGTTCCTCGTGGCGCACACATTTACGAATGCTTGCTCTTACCGGAGCACCCGCTAGTTGAGCGCTACGTAAAGTGCTCGGCAAATATGCGACAGCACTGACAGCGCAATATCGAGACTGCATTCGTGAAGCCAAGCCTGGCCTGCGGTCGTAAGAAACAACAACAACGGGTATCCCAAGCGAATGCGCGGCCGAGCAGGCAGGCACGCTCGCATATCCTCCGACCGAGATGACCACCCGTGGATTCAAGACTTTCAATAGTCGTTTCGCCGCGAATCGAGCAGCAGCGAGAACGAAAGGTGCCCTCAAATTGCGAAATACGGCTCGCAATTTCACGCTGCGTTGTAAACCATCAACGCGAAGGAACGTGCTCGCGATTCCCGTTGGTGGCAACAAACTTGTCTCTATGCCCCTTGACGAACCAACGTAGTGAATGGAATCGAATGGATGACCCGCTTCCGCCAGAAGTTCGGCGATAGCCAATGCAGGAACTACATGGCCGCTGGTTCCGCCCCCCGTGATGACGGCAAAAACTGAATTTGGGGGAACAGACATGGCTCTACTTCATATTACGCGCAACGTTAAGCAGCAGTCCTACTGCGGCCATCGTCATAAACAGCGAAGAGCCTCCATACGAGATAAGCGGCAACGTTAAGCCCGTAACAGGCATCGCCCCGATTACGCCGCCAATATTGATGCAAGCCTGGATGCAGAGCCACGTAGTGATTCCGCCAGCCAATAGCGCGCCAAAAGGATCGCGCGCGCCGAGCGCTGCCTGAATACCAAGATACGCCAACACAAGAAAACCACCGATTACAGATAGCGCGCCAATGAGACCGAATTCCTCGGCAACAATTGCGAAAATGAAGTCGCTATGTGCCAGTGGAACGTAGCCCCACTTCCCTGTTCCCTGACCTGCTCCGACGCCGGCTACTCCACCGTTGGCGATGCTCAAGATGGATTGCCACACTTGATATGCATAGTGGCCTTTGTTGCCCTCGATATCCATAAACGAAAGAAAACGATTTTGCATTCTTGTGCTTGATGCAATGAGAATGGTCGAACCAAGCAGCGTCACTGAGAGCACAGCCGCGATGAGGCGTAGTGGCGTCCCTGCAATAAACAGTGTTGCAAGAATGATGCACGTAAAGACGATTGCTGCGCCGAAGTCTTTTTGCAGCAAGCATGCTGCGGCGGCGGCCGCCCAGACATACATCACCGGCCTAAATGTACGGCGCACATCCGAGATCTCGGCACGACGCCTTCCAAGAACGCTCGCGCAATAGAGCAGCACTGCAACTTTTAAAACTTCGGATGGTTGAAAACGGATTGGCCCAAGTTGAGCCCATGCGCGTGCGCCGTTCGTGGTGATTCCAACACCCGGTACAAAGGGAAGGGCCATTAATCCAAAAGCAAATGCCAAAACTGGCTTCGTCAACTTATGCCATGTGTGATACGGCATGCGATAAGTGGAAAACAGCGCAAACAAACCGAAGGTGGCCCAGGTTGCTTGTTTGCGGAACATGTTCCAAGGCGAACCGCCAGTATTAATTGCAACGATCGATGATGACGACAGCACCATGATCAAACCGAAGACAATCAACATTGATGAAACGACCAAGATTCCGTAAAAAATATTGTTTGGGGCTTCTGTTGCCAAGCGGCGTTTCTCGCTATAACCCTTGCGATCTAGGGTTGCCCGGCGACGTTGTGCAGCCGAAGGACCAGTCGAACCGACTATCGATGCCATAACGCTCCTATTCCTTACCCGTCAACAATTTGCCGACACACTTCATGAAATCTTCGCCACGTTGACCGTAGTTCGCATACCAGTCGTAACTGGTGCATCCCGGAGAGAGCAACACCACATCGCCGTCTTGAGCAATGCTGTCCGCCACATTCACAGCCTCTTGCATCGAAGTAGCTCGCTTTATCTCGCACACCCCAGTGAATGCATGCGCGATTTCGTCCGAAGCATCTCCGATTGCGACCACAGCCCTCATCCGACTTGGCTGTTCGGCAAGGGCAGACAAGTCGAGCCCCTTATTCTTCCCACCAGCAATGAGCACAATGTTCTCAAACGAGTTCAGGGCCACACTCACGGCATGCGGGCTCGTTGCTTTGGAGTCGTTAAACCAGCGAACGCCGCCCTTTTCGCCAACAAATTGAATGCGATGAGGTGCGTTTTTAAAAATCTGCAATGCAGAAGCGACATCCGCAACGTTTGCTAGGCCGGCTTCAAGACACACCGCAATTGCGGCTAGCGCATTTGAAACATCGTGCGGCAACGAACGTCCCATTTCAGAAATAGGCATGATTCTGCCCATTGGCCCACACAGCCAGCCTTCGAACGAGTGATAGTCGCCGCCAGCAATGCCAAAAGTAACGATGCGCGCGTTACTTGCCTGCGCTGCTTTGATTATTCGCAGGTCATCAAAAGGAGCAACTGCGACATCGCCTTCTACACAATGGGCCCACATCTTTGCCTTGGCCTCGAAATAATCGTTCAGGTTTGGGTGCCAGTCCAAATGATCTGGTGCAAAATTGAGCCAAGCCGACGCGCACATTCGGAATTGCTGAGTATGCGCTAGACGAAAACTGGAGCATTCGACAGCGAACGCCCGGGCATCAGTATTAAGCGCAGAGATCAGCGGCACATCGGTATTGCCAACAGCCATAGTTCGCAATCCAGCAGACTCCAAAATCGCTGCAGTCATCATTGTCGTTGTTGTCTTGCCGTCGGTGCCCGTTATCCCGACCATTGGTCGTGGCTCACTTGGGGAATCTCGCTCGTAGCGATAGGCAATTTCTAATTCGGAACAAATCTCCACCCCAAGTTCTCGAGCTGCGACAATGACTGGATGCCCTTCGGGTATTCCCGGTGCCGGTGCTACTCGTGCAACCGAATTGAGTACTTGCTGAATCTCCGACGAGCTTGTTAACGCAACAAGTGGCATGCCGATCTGTTTAGAAAAAGCTTTATGCAAATCGGATACGGCGTCGTCTGCCAAAACCACGCTCTCTCCGCGCCGTACCAACTCACGAGCAACAGCTTGGCCAGCTATCGCCAGGCCAAAAACAAGTGTTGATTCGTGACTAACCGTCATCGTCTCACTTGTTCCGTGAAGTCGGCGATGAAGAGTGCAACTGCAGTTGCAACACAAATACCTGAAATAATCCAGAATCGAATGATCACAGTCGTCTCCGGCCAGCCACTGAGTTCAAAATGGTGATGGATAGGTGACATTTTTAGTAATCGTTTCTTGCGGCCAGAGGCCTTAAACACGCCCATCTGAACCGCCACACTGCCGGCTTCAAAGACGTTGATACCGCAGATGATGGGAAGCATTAAGTGCGTGTTGGTAGTGACAGCCAACATGCCGAGAGCTGCGCCAATTCCAAGCGCACCGACGTCGCCCATGAATATCTTGGCTGGCGCCGCATTCCACCACAAGAAACCACCGCACGCTCCTGCAAACGCTGCAGAAAGCACCGCGAGATCAAGGGGGTTTACAATGTCATAGATCTTCGGGTTACGAAACGCCCAGTAGGCAATGATCGTGAATGCAAGAAACCCGAACAATGCAGATCCGGCGGCGAGACCATCGAGACCATCCGTGACGTTGACCGCATTTGTTGTGCTCCACACCATCAACGCTGTCCACAACACGAAGAACGGGCCGGGAATTGACCAACCAGGGCTTAACGCCCGCGTGAATGAAATAGTTTCCGCAACACCGGTAGTTGAAACGAGCAACCACAACAGCAACACCGTGATGCCAAACGTGATCCAACCCTTCTTTTTCCAAAATATTCCCCGGTTGTGTTGGCGCTTAACCTTGAGGTAGTCGTCAAGAAAACCAATTGCGGCCAACACGAAAACCGTCAACCAGATAATTGCTGCCTGATCAGAAAAGGCAAGGCCTCCGCGAAGGTGCGCTGCTACCCAACCCGTGGCAGCTGCAAGCACGATGGCGATACCGCCCATGGTGGGCGTTCCTTGCTTGCCCATTTGATGAACAGGACCATGATCTTCTGCACCCAATATCGGTTGGCCCTTGCCGAGTCGAACAAAATAGGAAATCAATCCACGCGTGCCGGCCAAACTGACAAGCATTCCAACAGCACCAGCAATGAGTACGGCAATCATGCAACAACTCCCAAAATTTCCCTCACTATTGCAACGTCATCAAAGGGCAGCACGCTATTTCCAATCGTTTGGTTTTTTTCGTGACCTTTGCCAGCAATAACAACAATGTCACCGCTTTTTGCGGAGTTCAGTGCAAGTTGAATGGCAAGACGTCGGTCAATTTCGGTTTTGACGATTGTATTCGCACCATGTGTGCCAATGCCGTCAATGATGTTTTGTGCAATTGCTGCTGGTGATTCGGAACGTGGATTATCTGAGGTAACGACAACGTAGTCGGCAAACTTTGCGGCGATAGCACCCATGTGTGGTCGCTTTTCGGAGTCCCGATCGCCTCCGCAACCAAACACCACAAGTACCCGATGTTTTACTCCAACGACATCTCTCGCTGCCAGCAAGACCCGTTGCAATGCATCTGGTGTGTGCGCATAGTCGACGACAACATCAAAGCCTGAACTTGCACGCACTTGCTCAAAACGGCCAGGTACTGTCTCCGCGGCGGCCAACCCTGCAACGATGTCTGTTTCCGAAACACCAAGTTGAACCGCCGCGGTGACAGCGGCAAGCGAGTTTGAGACATTGAATTTGCCACCGACATTGACCTTGACTTGGTGGGTCTTCCAAGTGAATTCGTGACTGGATGCTGATGCGGAAATGTTCTGCACATCGTGGAGCGAAAATGGAAAGCACTGAATTTCGTGCGTATCAGCAATGAGTCGACCATGCACATCGTCGTAATTGACTATTCCGACGGATGTATAACTTGAAGTAAACAATGATGCCTTCGCCGCGAAGTATCTCTCCATGGTTCCATGAAAATCCAGATGTTCCGGCGTCAGATTGGTAAAGATCGCAAGTGCGAAATGTGTGCCTTCAACACGATGTAGCACCATTGCGTGCGATGTCACCTCCATGACAACGACCTGAACATTTCGATCAATAAATTGCGCCAAATGTCGCTGCAAGTCTGTCGACTCTGCTGTGGTCCTGCTGCCGCTGAGAGTTCCCATCACTTCGGTTCGCAAACCATGCTGGCGAAGAATAGACCCCAGCAAGTGCGATGTAGTTGTCTTCCCGTTGGTGCCGGTGACGGCAATAAGCAGAAGATCATCTGAAGGAAAGCCCCAGAACGCTGCCGCTATCGTCCCCTGCGTTTTTCGAGTATCGGCAACCACTATTTGAGGAATATCTAGTGGCAGGTGCCGTTCAACGAGCAACGCCACAGCACCTGCATCGATTGCTTGCTGAGCAAGTTCATGGCCGTCTACGTTTTCGCCGGTTACACACACGAACAGTGCCCCTGGCAACACCTCCGCCGTGGAGTGCGTGACATCGGTGATGACAATTTTGTCGTCGCCAATTAGCTCGTACTCAAAATCTTTCCGACCACACGCGGCGCTCAGTACAGCACCGATCGAAGTGCTGCGTTTCGTATTCATTACTGCTAGTGCGATGGTCCGAGTTCGGCAGGGCGCTTTGCAGGACAACCCGCATCGGTTGCTGATGGTCGAATATCTAGTTCGTTAATCAATACTTGGGCAATGTTTGCAAATACTGGAGCTGCCGCAGTACCACCGAAACGATCCCGGGAGGCCGGATCTGGTTCGTCGATTGAGACCAGCACTGTGAACCGTGGCTGGTCTGCTGGCAAGAAACCCACAAACGATGCGAAGTATGCGCGCGATCCGTCGTCTTTAATGTAAGTTCCGTTGTCTTGGCGTTTGTATCCAGTTCCCGTCTTGCCGGCAGCCGTAATTCCGTTGACTTTTGCAAGTTTTGCTGTGCCGAAACATACAACGTCGCTCATCAACGTGCGCATAGTCGCAGCAGTTTCAGGCTTGATCACTGGGCGCGTGGCCGAAGCGGCTGCAGGATGGCTGATGCCGTCTTTATCAATAGTTCCAGAAACGATTCTTGGTGCAACATAGTTGCCATCGTTGGCAACAACGTTGACGCCGGCAATCAATTGCAAAGCTGAAGACGCGTAACCGTACCCATAGGCCGTTGTCACCTTCTCCAAACCTTGCCACTTATCCGCATCGGCCAATAAACCCTTTGTTTCACCTGGGAAATTGATATCGGTCTTACTCCCGAAGCCAAAACTCTTCAAATAGTCGTGCAGTTTTTGCGGCGTCATCGTCTGCGCCACTTGAATGGTGCCGAGGTTCGATGAATCCACCAAAATCTTACGAACGCTCATGTCTTCGAGCGCGTGCGGGTAAGCGTCCTTAAGCGTGTCTTCCCACTCGGTGTCTTTAAAGAATGTCTGAGCTCCTGGAACTTTAAATGTGGAGTTTGTTTGAACAGTGCCCTCGTTGAGGGCAGCCGAGACACTGAAAACCTTTGCTACCGAACCTGGCTCATAAGCCTCTACCGCCGCAAAGTTTCCCGAATCTGCAGAGTACGTGCCGTCGTCGTTGCGGCGCATCGTAGACATCGCATAGATCTCGCCCGTTTTGGAATCCATCACGATCGCCGTGCCGCTTTTTGCGCTAAGTCGCGCTGTTTGCTGCGTCAAAATGGTGTCAACTTGAAACTGAATGTTGCGATCGATCGTGGTCACCAAATCGGAGCCCGCAATTGCCTCCACGCTTTGATCTGTCCCTGTGGCAATCGATTGACCCTTGCTGTTCACTTCACGCACGGACTTGCCATCCACGCCTGTAAGAGTTTCGTTAAAGAGGATCTCGAGGCCGGCAATGCCAACGCCGTCCGGATCCGTTCGACCCACTAGCGCGCGCAGGCCTTCCGATGTGATTGCTCTGCTGGGTTCTCGATACGAAGAAATACCTGGTAGTTGCAATGCAATGATTGCATCTGCAATCTCTTGCGGGGCCTGTCGAGAAATGAATACGAAACTTCCTTTGCTTTGCAGCTTCTCGGCAAGCGCGATTTCTTCTTCTGGAGTGATCTGCAATATTCCGGCCAATGCGCGAGCCGTCGCGATCGGGTCGACGACTGCCGAAGGATCGGCGAAAACTGTGCGAGTTGGGACCGGCAGTGCAAGCTCAAGGCCTTGCCTGTCCAAAATTGATCCACGCTCGGCACGAACCGTGTCCACCCGAGTTCGCTGATCCAAACTCGCTTCGCGGTACTGACTCGAACCAATGGTCTGCAAATAGCCCGTGCGCAACAACATCGTCAGCAACAGCACGGTAACGAGCAAGTACATGGCAACCAGACGAGGCCTGATCTGTCCGCCCTGCAAGTCGGTGGTCATTGACTTGGTTGCTTTACGTGCCCGCTCGCGAACGATCTCCGATGCTTGCCGTGCGTCCCTGCGCGGTCTACGTGTGCCAGTTACAAGGTTCATGGTGCTACTCCTGGAGCCTGCAAGGTTGCCAGTGCAGCAAGCGGGTTCGACACCGCAGTTTGTTGTTGTTGAGCGATTGATTCATCCATTTGGCCGGTTGCAACAAGCACTTGCGCAACTACATCTTCTGGGATTTCGGTAAACCTAGAACCGAGCCCCTGCGTCATCCCTTGCATTGCTGCTTCTGTGCGCAAATAGTCTGGGGCGATCAGTAACGTTTTTTGTTGACGCAATTCGTCGGTGTAAATGCGCGCAAGTCGTACTTCCTTGCTGATGTGATCCAACTTCAACTGCTGTTGTGCAATGAACGCCTGGAAACCAATGACCACTGCGATAAGCACGAACATGCCAAAGACAGCTGTGGCAACGAACGAAATGGTTGCCTTCGTTGCGGGTGGTACGACAGTGAGATGGCGTTCAGGGGGTGTCGAAACGACTGGACGAGTGTTGCGCCGTGGCGCCCTCGCGGTCGAAATCGCTAACGCCATCTCAGCTGCCTACCTTTTCAATCACGCGAAGACGCGCAGAAGATGCGCGTGGATTGAGTTCAATTTCACGAGCACTTGGGCGCTCGGCAACTTTCACCTTGCGCACCAATTTGTTGGCCGACTGGTGATGCTGGAACGGAGACGCAACCGTTTGTACCAGTGGGTTCGACTCGGCATCACGAAACGCTTGCTTCACGATGCGGTCTTCACCAGAGTGATACGACAACACCGCTACTCGCCCACCGGGTGCTGTAGCCCGTATTGCGTCGTGCAACGCTCGGGGCAAAATGTCGAGTTCCTTGTTCACTTCGATTCGAATTGCTTGAAAGGTGCGCTTTGCTGGGTGCCCACCGGTTCTGCGTGCTGGCGCAGGGATCGCATTTGCGACGATTTCCGCCAGTTGCGTTGTGTTGGCGATAGGCCGCGCAGCAACAATTGCCTTTGCGATACGAAACGCAAATCGTTCGTCGGCGTTATTGCGAAGTACATCAGTCAACTGCTGAACTTCGTAACCATTCACAACATCGGCAGCGCTGAGTTGTGCGTTCGTGTCCATGCGCATGTCCAGAGGGCCGTCTTGGCGATACGAAAATCCTCGATCTGCCATGTCCAACTGCGGCGACGAAACCCCGAGGTCGAACAATGCGCCGCTGATCGAATCAATATTGCGCTGCGCCAGGAATGAGTCGATCGAATCGAACCTTCCTCGTTGAACATCCAACCGCTGAGCGATATCGGCCGAGTTTGCGCGAAGGGCAGCTGCATGTTCGATAGCCATGTCGTCCTGATCGATCCCCAAAACGAACATCCATGGATAGGCCTCGAGCAATCGAGTGGTGTGACCCGCTCCGCCGAGCGTCGCGTCTACAACTACGCCGTGGGGAACTTCGCCGAATAGAGCGACGATTTCTTCGGCCATAACTGGAGAGTGATCAAATGATTCACGGGTGTGAAGGGTGGCTGACATGATGTTCTGGCTCGACGCTCGAACGTTGCTCCGGTTATCGGGATTCGCATCTCTGCAGCCCCCCAGCCAACGGTGTCGCCGGGATGTCTCCCCGGATCGACGAGACGAATAGCGGGCGGAGTTGGGGCTGTCCATCTTGTTGACTGAAGGACTGCAGAAATGCGAAGTTGCCGATTTTTAGAGAGCGAACTTCGAAAATGTTGTCGTGCGCTTCCCCTTCCCCGACCTAGAGGCCTGTTCCGGCGATTTGTGTAAGACCTTCGTCGCTGATGCGTTCGTGACGAGTTGGGTCCCAGATTTCTGCGCGATCAAATGAGCCGCTGACAACAACGCGCGAGTTCAGTGTGAGGCCGGCATACGCCCTCAACTTTTCGTCGATGTTGATCCGACCTTGGGCATCAACGGAAACTTCGAAGGTGTTGCTCGCAAGCGCACGTTGTTGATTGCGATCCATCTCGCCGCGGCGCACCTTTTCGACTGCATCCCGCGCTACTTCCTCAAAGGCCTCTGCAGTGAGAATGTCGACGCACTTGTCGCGGCCAATCGAGAGGTAACAGCGGGGTTCCAAACGGGGACGAAATGAGGCAGGCAATGCCATGCGACCCTTTGGGTCCAATTGCCTCTCGTGCACCCCTACAAACACTCTTGCCTCCGCTGCCCTTGCAAACCCTTGTGGGGCTTGCATTCCCGTACTTACTGCCACTTCGGAGGAGTCCGCACTCCGCTGAAGTATTCATAGGATATCCCCACTTTCCCCCACTTGCAAGGATCTTTCCCCTTTTTTCACCACTTTGTTTTGGGAATGCAGCGGCCAAGGCTGGCTTTATGGACAAGAGGTAACCGCGTGGGATTACGGCAGTATCGGGCTGGATTGCAGTTGCTTCACAACCGCGTTCACCACGGCATCCGTGCTGGCAGTAATCGCCGTTACCCGCTCTTCGATCTGAGAGGGCGCTCCCGGAAGCACACGAAGAAGGGGTGCAAACTGTTCGGGCGCCCACTTGTGAAAGACCGTGCACTGGAACGATGCGTAATCGCGAGTGCGCCTTTGGCTGATGCCGACAACCTTCGACCCTGTTGCCGAGACGGTTACTTCGCCAGGCCCAACACCTGCGAAACAGACCAAGTCGCCCCATGAATCATTGAGCAATGCACCGCGGTGCACTTGTGCTCCATCGATTCCGACCTCTGTCAATGCACGGACCCAGACTTCGCCAAGCCACCACATCGATGTCGAGACGTCGTCGACCCACAACTCGTCGGTCCGCGGGATGACGATGTCGAGCCAAACATGTTCGCCTGGTTCCAGAAAAACAATGCCACCTCCGCTTCTGCGGCGCACGACTTCAATATTCCCTCGGGCACATGCACCGGCGTCTACAAGATCCGGCGTTTGGCGCGAGCCAAGCACAAGCGCAGTTTGCCGAATACGAACATCGAATACGGATCGTTCTGGCGTAAATGTTCGTGCGTGTTGTTCAGATGCGCTGCAGTGCAGTTGCTGCACCACCCATTGCGCGTTAAGAGGCTTGGGCAAGATATTGCTTCCACACCTCGGGCACACTGCCCACTGAAACAGTGACCCAAGCAAGTTCGCGCGGAACTAGCGGCACAGAAGCAAGTGCCATGCCGGCTTCCTCTGGCGTTCGGTCGCGCTTACGCAAATTGCACGGCCTGCACGCTGCAGTCACATTTTCCCAGACGTTCATCCCTCCGCGCGAGCGCGGAAGAACATGGTCGATGCTGTCTGCAACTCCCCCGCAGTATTGGCATCGGTGGTCGTCTCGAGCGAACACGGCGCGTCGCGACAAAGCTGTTCGTCGGTGATACGGAACCTTGACCACGTATCGCAGCCGAATCACAAGAGGCGAAGGAATGCTTAAGGTCTCGGCATGGATGTGCGTGCCATCGTCTTCAACAATCTCGGCTTTACTCGACAGCACCAGGCACACAGCCCTTCGGGCGGACACCACACTCAGCGGCTCGTAAGTTGCATTAAGAACGAGCGCGCTTCTCATGGTTCAGCCTCGGCGTCGCCCGTTCGAGCGGTTGGTACTGTGCCAATCTCGAGACCATTCCAAGTAATCGATCACGTCATATATATAGGGGTCGTGTTCGGCCGTTCCGTATTGGGTAATCAAACGAAACTGGACATACGCCTTTGCTGGGACTGGCAGGAATGGTGCTCGTGTCCACCAACGATTGGGGATCATTCGCCAGCCCTGGCGAACTGCGGTCACCCATAACCAGGGGCGCACGACAATCGCTAACAAGAGGCCGAGATATGTCCGAACACTCATCTCATCAACCCGGCTTCGGTTCCTTCGGCAATCCAAGCACCATCTCGCCGATGATATTGCGCTGAATTTGTGAAGAGCCGGCATAAATAGTGCCAGCTCGAGCGTTCAAGAAGGTCATTGCCCAACTCATTGAGTCGTTTGGCGCACCGGCATCATCGGTCTGGAAAGCGCTTGAAGGCTTTCTGCCCGAGGGAACGAGGGCGTCCATCCCCAAAATGTCAACACCGATTTCGGTGACAATCTTGTGGTATTCACTCCAGAACAATTTGAAAATTGCGCCGTCGGGGCCGGGGTGATGGCCCGCGAGAAATTTTGTCAGAGTGCGCATGCCCAAATACTTCATCACTTGCACCTGCGAGTAGCACCATGCCAATTTCTGCCTCATGCGTGGATCGTTGTTTACGCCTCGCTCTTTAGCAAGAGCAAATAGGCGATCGATCTCTGCAGCGAAACGAATTGGTGCAGTCGCTGCGGCCTCTCCGCGTTCGAAACCAAGAAGACCCATGGCAACAGCCCAACCGTTGTTCACACCACCAACAACTTGATCCTTTGGCGTAGTTGCGTCGGTATAGAACACTTCGTTGAATTCGCTTTCGCCCGAAATCATCTTGATTGGACGAACTTCGATGCCTGGCTGACGCATGTCGACCAACAGGAATGAAATTCCCTTGTGTTTCGGCGCGTCGGGATCGGTTCTTGCAAGCGTAAAAATGTGGTCGGCTAAATGTCCGGCAGAAGTCCAAATCTTTTGGCCATTGATGATCCATTGATCGCCATCAAGCACTGCCTTCAAACCAACATTAGAAAGATCGCTTCCAGCGTTGGGCTCGCTATAACCCTGACACCACGTGTCTTCGCCCGAAATGATGCGAGGCAGGAAATGCTTCTTTTGTTCTTCGGTTCCGAACAACAACAACGTGTTTCCAAGCATCTGAATGCTGAACACATCGTTGGGTCCACCTGTTGGAACACCCGCACGCTCAAATTCTTCGGCAACGATTACTTGCTCTAAAGCAGACAAGCCACCGCCGCCATACGCAACCGGCCAGCCCGGTGCCAAATAGCCACTCTTCGCCAACACAGGGCGCCAACCACGAACGAAACTTTCTAGTTCTTCACCTTCGAGCGAACCAGTGCCTTTCCAATTCTTCGGCAAATTGTCTGCAAGAAACTGTTGAACCTTTGCTCGGTATTGCTCTGCTTCGGCGCTGTAAGAGGGATGCATTTTCTAAACGATAGTCGCCATCCGCGCCACGGCTGCAGCCCCAACCAGTGGCGAATCGGCCCCCAACCCCACGGGCATCACTCGCACGCCTCGAACGAAGTCCAATCGCGCCGATTGCTCAACCTCCTGCTGAACGGCAGCGAAGAATGGCTCTCCAAATCCGAGCGCTACCGACCCTCCGATCACGACCAAGTCGAAATCCAGCATTGCCGCAGCCGACGCAATTGCCCGACCCACATAACGACCCGTTGCCAAGACCGTTTCGGGTGATGCAGCCTCGGCAGGCGCACCCGTGATACTGGCGATAGATGGCCCCGAAGCGTAGGCCTCTAAACAACCCCGCGCCCCGCAAGCACACAACCGGCCGTCGGGTTGCACATTGATATGCCCGATGTGGCCTGCATTGCCCAGTCGGCCGACAACCAAGTTTCCGCGCGACAGTATTCCTCCACCCACACCCGTTGACACCACCATGCCCAATACATCGCTTCTCCCTTGAGCTGCGCCGCACCACGATTCGCCCAACACAATTGCCTGAGCATCGTTAGCGATGAATACAGGCAACTGCGTAAGTTCGCTTACTTGTCGGCGCAATGGGAAGTTGCGCCAGTCTTGAATGTTCAACGGAGATACGTGTTCACCGCCAAGCTCCATCGGGCCGCCGCAACCGACACCCACTGAGGACACCGCAAGAGGCGCGGACGAAAGTTGTTGCGAGATTAGCGATGAAAGCGTTGCCCATACATCTGTTTTCGGCGTCGGAGCCTGACTTCGAGCAACTACCGCTCCATCGCGCGCAACGATTGCTGTTGCGAGTTTGGTGCCACCAATGTCGATGGCGAGAAAACCATTGTGTTCGGCCACTTACGTGCCAACCTGACCTATTCGCGGCCGAATTTGGAGCGCATCGCTTGAGCAGCAATTCGTGACCCACGAATGCTTGCGGCCACGTCTTTGAGGCCTACCTTGCTCATCGCACGCAGCTGGCGTTCGATCACCAAGACACATGCCAGCATTCCAAGAAACCCAGCAAACGCCATGATGAAATGCACTTGCAACGAAACGACAGTGAAGACCAACGAGGAAAAAACTCCGAGCGCAGCCCATCGGACTGTCTTTACCGAATGTCGATAGAGCCCCGAAGGAGATACGGCAGTAGCGAAGCGTTCGTCTGATTGCAGCTGCTGTTCGATATCGCGAAGGATTCTTTGCTCATCGTCAGAAAGTGGCATGCGCACAGTCTCGCACGGATTGCGCGAAAACTCAATGTCACGAGGATTATTCGGAAACGCCTCGCGGCCCCCATGGGGTGCTGGTGGTTGTGTCTGTCGATTTCAAGGTACTTGCAGGGCGTATTGCGCTGTCGCCAAACCGCTCTCTGATGTCGTCAATTGCCTGCGTTGCAGGTGCCCATGCTTCATCGAGCGCCGCTGCATCGCTGCTTTGAATCCCCTCGTCAAACAATGACAGCTGGTGTCCATCACTGTCGAAATTACGAGCACTCACGCCCACAAGCCGAACGCCGCGGGAAACGTCAATGGTGGTCAATAGCGGCTCGAGCATCTTCAACATTGCCTGAGAACTTGTCACCGCAGTTTGCTCTGTATGCGAACGTGTAACGGTCTGAAAATCTGAGTACTTAATCTTGAGGGTCAAGGTTCGCGGCCATTGAGCCTCCTCACGGCAACGCTTCGACACCGAATCGATAAGACGTACGACATGCACCCAAACATCATCGGCCGAATACATATCGCTGGAGAAAGTTTCCTCATTGCCAATCGATTTCGATTCTCGATTTGGTTCGACATCACGGTCGTCTTTGGCGTGAGCCAAGTTATGCAGGTGTTGCGCATGCGCTTCGCCGACGATCCCTGCCAGTGCGCGGACATCTATGGCCGCCAAGTCACTGACTGTCGTGATGCCAAGCCTTGTCAATTTCTCTAGCGTCACAGGGCCAACTCCCCACAATGATTTGACATGCATAGGACGAACAAAGGCGAGTTCGTCACCCGCCACTACCTCATAAACACCCAATCCAGGTTTGACACCACTGGCGCTCGCGATTGGTTTTGCGTGCTTGGATGCAAGCTTCGCAATGAATTTGCTTGGCGCAACTCCAACACAACACACGAGGCCGATCTCTTCGAGCACGCGGCGTCTGATCTCTGCCGCAATGAAGGTACCCGAGCCGATTGCCCGCAACGAACCCGTGACATCGAGAAATGCCTCATCCAGTGAGAGACCTTCGACTAAAGGTGTGTAGTCGTGAAAAATCTCAAACACCTGAGCGCTCACACTCACATATTCGTCCATATCGCCTGGAAGGAAAACTGCGCTGGGGCAAAGTTTGCGGGCGCGTGAGGCCGGCATGGCGGAAAAAACTCCGTACCGACGGGCTTCGTACGAGGCTGCAGCGACTACGCCGCGTTGCCCATCGCCGCCAACAACCACGGGAAGACCACGAAGTTCGGGATGGCGCCGCAACTCAACGGCCACAAAAAACATGTCCATGTCAACATGCAAAATCGTTCGCGAAGGTGCATTTACAGAGTGAACCACGGTGACAACTACGATAACCATGTGTCAAACCCCGGCTCGCAAGATCGCCAACTTTCCGCACTTCCATCCCCTCTTGCGCGCGCCATTGCATTTGCTGCAATTTGTATTGCCGGCCTCACAGGCGGAGCAATTGGTTACTCACTAGTCAGCGTGCAGTGCTCCGGATCCTGTCAAGTGGGTACCGGATTTGGTTTATTGATTGGTTCGTTATCGGGCGCCATCGGAATGAGCATTGTTGCAGTGCTCGTACTTCGAGCCGTTGGCGAGTGGCGAGAAATTTCCGACAAATGACGCCAACCTCGGCCAACGAAGCACTTGCCGTTGCCAAACAGTTGGCACGTGCCGCAGGAGATATGGCTTTAGCAGGGAGAAAAGCTGGGCTCCACAACGTTCAAACAAAATCGACCGGGACCGACATGGTTACCGAGTTCGATCGCGCGTCAGAGGCAATGATCTTTGACGGACTTCGCACATTGCGGCCGCTCGACTCGGTAGTAGGAGAAGAGGGCGCTGCGCACTCTGGCGAATCAGACATCACGTGGTTCATCGACCCGATCGATGGAACGACCAACTTCCTCTACGCCCTACCCAACTGGGCGGTGTCCATCGGTGCCGCCGACAAAGACGGCCCACTAGCGGGAGTCGTATACATTCCGGCGCTTGATGAAATGTTTACCGCAACGCGTGGCGGTGGCGCGTTTCTGAATGACCAGACAATTCATTGCAACGCCATCGAAGACATCTCACAAGCACTGGTGTGCACAGGTTTCAGCTATTCGGCTGGTGCTCGCACCATACAAGCCCAGCGCGTCTCACGAATGATTCATGACATTCGAGACATTCGCAGATTTGGCGCGGCATCTATCGACCTTTGTTTTGTCGCCTGCGGCAGATTGGACGCCTACTTCGAAGAAAATCTGTTTCCGTGGGACATTGCAGCAGGCGAACTGATTGCCCGCGAGGCAGGTTGCCTTTCGGGAGACTTCTCTGGTGGGCCCGTTCGTCCAGCAGAACTGCTCGTCAGCCCGCCAGGAATATTTCGGCCTCTCTCGGCGCTCATCACCGCAGCCAGCTCAGATAACGAGTAACAATGATGTCTGTGGGGATCAGCGTTTTAACCGTCGAAGACGACGAGCGAATTCGAGCATCTGTCAAGTTGGCCCTTGAAGATGAAGGCTGGACAGTTCACGAAGCATCCAGCGGCGAAGAAGCTATCGAAGTCTTCCAACGGACAACAACCGATGTCGTTCTCATCGACATCATGCTTCCCGGAATCGATGGCTTTGAATTGTGTCGAAACATTCGCAAACTGAGCGATGTTCCTGTCGTCATGGTTACCGCACGGGCCGACACACATGATGTCGTCGCAGGCCTCGAGGCTGGCGCGGACGACTACCTCACGAAACCATTTGCACCCAAAGAACTCGCTGCTCGAATCAGAGCCCTCCTTCGAAGGGCCAAGCCGTCAGCAACTGGTCATGCAAAACTTCAATTTGGAAATTTGGAGATTATTCCCGACGAAGGAAAAGTTCTGCTCGATCACAACGAAGTAGTTCTCACCAAGACCGAATTTCGCCTGTTGTGCGAACTAGCACACGACCCAGGTGGCGTCTTCAGCCGTGAGTTGTTGCTAGACAAAGTTTGGGGCTACGGATATTTCGGTGATGGTCGACTAGTCGATGTGCATATTCGTCGCTTGCGTATGAAAATTGAAGTTGATCCCGCCAACCCAACTCACGTTGTAACCGTGCGAGGGCTTGGTTATCGCCTGCAATCGTGATTGATCCCCTTCTCGACGAGTCCAAGGCGCGATACCGACTGACGAGAGCTCGTCGCATCATCCGCACTGTTGCCAAACGAGTAAGGCCAAAACGAATCGGGCTTCGAAATCGAATATTGATCATCTTCGGAGTTGGTTCGATGATCCTTGCTGGAGTTCTCGCAACAACTACCTATAGCTTCACTCGGTCCAGCCTGATGCAACAACGTGAAAAAGCTGAGATAAATCTGGCGTTCGCAAACGCCCGGCGCGTCCAGAACGACTTGTTGGCCGACCGCACAGCGATCGAAATAGCGCTCAACCAAGTTGGCGATTCGCACCGATTGTTATACATGGATGGGAAGTGGACTGGTACCAGCCAGATGTTCACCGAATCGGCGATCCCGCCCATATTGAAGGACCAGGTGGTGAGCCAGCGCAAGGCTGCGATTATGACTACTTCGGTGCGCAACGGGCAGGCACTCATAGTTGGCATCCGACTGGAGCGCATAAACGCTACGTACTTCGAGCTAGACAACCTAAGAGAAGTGCGTGAGGCGTTGCGAAGTGTGCAAATCGCGCTGTTCTTCTCGGCGTTCATCACCATCATGGTTGGTTTTGGCCTCGGGCTATTCGCTTCACGACGTGCGGTCAGACCACTTGCTAATGCGGCACAGGCCGCACGTGCAATCGCCGACGGAAGTCTTGACACTCGACTTGAGCCAACGGACGATCCGGACTTGCAAGTGTTGACTGCTGCGTTTAACGACATGGTTTCAGCAATGCAACAACGTGTGGAGCGCGACGCAAGGTTCACATCCGATGTCAGCCACGAGCTGCGATCCCCACTCATGACACTTGCGGCCTCTGTACAAGTGATGGAGTCACGACGTGACGAACTCTCGGAAAGATCACAAGCCGCGCTCGACTTGTTGGTTGGTGACGTTTCCAGGTTCCAAGGCCTTGTGGAAGACCTGCTCGAGATTTCGCGTTTTGATGCGGGCGCAGTTCGGCTAGTGAAGGAACCACTTGTTGCGCACGAGTTCGTTCGCCAAGCAATCTCAGTGAGCAGCATGCCAAAAACCGAAGTGCGAGTTACGGCCGATGTGGAGTCGGTTGTTATACGTGGCGATAAACGACGCCTTGCGCGTGTACTTGCGAACCTTATCGACAATGCCAGAATCCACAGCGGTGGACGTCCAACCGTTCATGTTCAATTTGCCGAGGAAGATGAGCCGATTGGAAACATCTGGATCATTGTTGAAGACAACGGTGAGGGACTGATCGATGGCGAGGCCGAAAAGATCTTCGAGCGATTCTCGAGAGGTGCAGCAGCCGGAAAACGTTCCGGCCAAGAAGGTGCCGGTCTTGGCTTGGCACTCGCACTAGAACACATCACCCTGCATGGCGGCCGAATCTGGGCGGAGAATCGGCAAGATGGCATCGTGGGTGCTCGCTTTATCGTGGAGATCGGTATTGAGGTGCCAGCATGAAGCGCGGCTGCTACATCCTCGTAGTTTCGGCTCTTGCCCTGATATTGAATTCTTGCGGTATCTCAAATGACCGCGCACCAAGGCCGATCGACCCCTCCAGACAAGACCAACTGAATTCCCAGCCGTAATATCAAGGCATGGCGCCAGCTAGACAATCACCTGTTGTCATCGCGATTGACGCCGGCACAACAGGCGTACGTGCTCGAGCCGTGTTTACCGATGGGCGCGCTTCTATCTCCAGCTATCAAGAATTTCCTCAGTACTTTCCCCAACCTGGTTGGGTCGAACACGATGCAAACGAAATTTGGAACGCGGTTCATGCAACCTTGACAGAAGTCATTAAGAAGATCGACCAGCCAATCACAGCAATTGGGATTACCAATCAACGAGAAACAATTGTTGCCTGGGATAAACAAACTGGCAGACCATTTGGTCAGGCAATTGTTTGGCAGGATCGGCGAACTGCCCAGCGATGTCAAGAACTTGAGCCATCGCTCCCCCTGGTTCGAGCCACTACTGGCTTAGTTCTTGACCCATATTTCTCTGCGTCAAAGATTGAGTGGATGATCGAACATGGCAACCTGCAAATAGATAATCACCTTGCTGTAGGCACGATCGACTCGTGGATTATTTGGAATCTCACTAAGGGTTCAGCCTTCGTCACCGATGCAACCAATGCAAGCAGAACCATGCTCTTCGATATCAAGAACATGTGTTGGAGCAAAGAACTGTGCGCTCTCTTCAATGTACCGATGCAAGCGCTACCGACTGTTGTCCCGTCGAGTGGCAGATGTGCGCTCACTGCGCATCACTCGGGCATCCCTAAGGGCATACCTATTTCGGGAATTGCGGGCGATCAACAGGCCGCCCTCTTCGGCCAAGCCTGCTTCCAAAAAGGAAGCAGCAAGAACACATACGGCACAGGAAGTTTTGTGCTGATGAATGTTGGCAACACTTGCCCACAACCAGCGGATGGGATGCTGACGACCGTTGCTTGGGACTTAGGTAATGGTTCACCCACTTACGCCCTAGAAGGCGCGATCTTTGTGACGGGTTCAGCCATTCAGTGGTTGCGAGACGGCCTACAAATCATTCAGCACGCACACGAAGTCGGGCCACTCGCTCAAAGCGTGGACGACTCGGGTGGCGTCGTAGTGGTGCCCGCATTTACCGGGTTAGGTAGCCCTTGGTGGGATCCAAATGCTCGCGGAACAATTATTGGTATCACTCGCGGCACCACACGAGCTCACATCGCGCGAGCCGTCGTCGAGTCGATCACGTTTCAAACTCGCGATGTAGTCGATGCGATGGCAAGCGCTGCAGCAGTAACAGTGCGCGACATGCGTGTGGATGGCGGTGCTGCGGTAATGGATTTCATGCTTCAGATGCAGGCCGACTTGTTGGGGGTTGATGTCTTGCGCCCTCAAGAGCTTGAGACAACGGCAATGGGTGCTGCATTCCTTGCCGGGCTAGCCGAGGGAGTCTGGCCATCGCTGGAGGACGTCTCCGCCGCTTGGCATCTTGAGCGCACGTTTCACCCAGAGCCGAATGGTGGCGAGAATGCCAGGTTTCAGCAATGGCGCCGGGCGGTTGAGCGTTCGCTCAATTGGGCTTAGCTACAAACCCAGCCATCCGGCAATGCGCGGGGCAATCCGCTCCGCAACCATCGTTACTGCAAGTTGCGGATTGGCGCGAGGCAAATCAGGGAAAATTGAAGCGTCGCAAACCCATAACGCCTCATATCCGATGACTGCACCATCGGTGTCAACAACAGCATTCTCATCATCTATTGAACCCATCCGAAGCGAGCAACCTGCGTGTGCATAGACGCCCACGTTTCGCTCCATCCAATTATCCAGTTGATCATTCGTGGCTGCGGCAAGCCAATCACATCGTGTTCCAAGGTTGTCACAATATGTGGCGCTCACAACATCCGCTAACGCTTTTTGTTCTAGGGCTTGCAATGCGTATGCAACTGCATCACGCATCACTTGCCTATCGTGCTCCGTCGATAGCAAAGAGAAATTAACTTCGAGTTGTCCATTGCTGCCAAGCCTGACAGAACCAGTGGACGTCACTTCCATCACCGCTGCAAGCAGTGCGCCGCTCTTAGTGTCGCTGGTGGAAACAGCGTTCATCGGAAGTACATGAATGTCGCTTGAGCCAATCGTCGAGGACAACCGAGAAATAGTTGAAATCGCAAACCGATACTTTGCCGCTTCACGCAATTGCAAAGAAAACGCAACTGCGGGATGATCCTTCAGGCCCTTTCCGATACCCCTCCTGCGAATATCGCTGCGCAGCAATACGGCGGGCGAATGAATTGCGCCTGCGCACAACACGACCCCCGATGCGTCAATGACGGATCCATCGCTCAACTTCACGCCCACAGCCCGAGTACCACTCATCACGATTGAATCGACTTCGCAATTTCCACGGACTGTCAAATTTGGTCGACCTCTTGCATCATCCATGTACGCGAGGTTTGTCGAGCTTCGTTGCGTTCCATCAAATAGCAATGACGCAGCACCCACTGCTTCTTCTGTTCGCGAGTCCGACGAAAGGTGATCGTTGCGGGAAATACCCATAGATGTCAGCGCATCGACTAAAGCCGAATCGATGACGCCCCAATCCGACTGGTCAGCCGTTGTCGTCGCAAAGGGCAATGCGCGAAACACAGGCTCTACATCGTTCCAACCCCACCCGTCGCAACCATGCAGATTCTTCCAACGTTCGAAATCCTGCGCCATACCCACCATTGCCACCATTGCATTGACGGCCGAGCTGCCGCCCATGCCACGACCTCGTGGATACCAAACCGATTCCTGCAGCGCTGTACGTTGCACGTGCAAATTGCTAAAGGTCCTTTCTGCAACCTGTAACGCCCTAAGGAAATTCGGCGACTTGATGCCGTCCGGCTCTTGAAAGGATTGAGAATCAGGCCCGGCTTCCAACAGCAATACGGACTGCTGTTCATTTTCCGACAGTCGAGATGCAACAACTGCACCAGCTGCTCCTGCACCGATCACCACAATTGGAAGATTCGGAGAAATCATGTTGGCCAACTAATCGATGTTTGTGGCGACCGGAAGACCGTGTAGGTGCGAGTGGTCGTTGTAGCGCAATAGCGCCCAGTGCCCAGCTCGAATCTCTGCAATCTCGGTGAGTGAACAATTCTTCGTGTGCACTTCAAACCCGCCAGTTTGTGGAGTGCGCATGGTTCGGCGAAGAATCGCATCCACCACTCCACCATGACAGGCAACAACCACTGTTTTACCGAAGTGCTGGGAAACAATGGCGTCCAACCCCGAGTACACCCGTTGATGAAACTGGGCGATGGTCTCGCCACCTGGGAAAAACTCGGCGTGGGGATCGCCGCCCCAATCTGGGGAGCCATGACGTCGAACAAATTCTGCAAAGGTAAGCCCATCGCATTCGGGGCCTGGGTCGTGCTCGCCGAATCGAGTGTCGATGTTGATGGCCAAGCTGGAAAGGGCGGGCGCAATAATCTCAGCGGTTTCCTTCGCTCGCGGATAGCCACTCGAATACAGCACATCGCACTGCAGTTCTTGTGTGTTTGCTAGACGATCGCGCAGCCGTTCGGCCTGCATTTTTCCTAAATCCGACAAACCACTGCACGTGCGTGGGCCGCCCAACACTCGCTGGACGGTGACATTCGATTCGCCGTGACGAATCAAGACGATCCGCGTTTTGGTCATACCAGCTTCTCGACAAAGCCTTCCAGCTGTCGCAAGTTGCGGCATTCATAAACGCCATCAGTGAAAGTGCCGTACTCGCCCACGATCGAATCTCCGGTGTTCCAGTAACTCTTCGGTTCGGGGTTTAACCAATAGACGTGTCGTCCACGTTTTTGCATTTCTTTGACTACCCACGATTGCGCTGCGTGATAATTATTCCGTGCGTCACCGAGCAACAAGATGGTGGTTTTTGCATTGATGTCCTTGCCGTACTTCTCCCAGAAAACTTCAAATGCATGCCCGTAGTCGCTGTGTCCATCCACCCACACCACATCGGCTTCGGTGTTTACTCGGTGAATTGCTTCGCTGATGTCTTCTGTGTTTTTGAAATAACTGGTCACTTCGTCGAGGCCATCGATAAAGACGAATGATCGCACTTTAGAAAACTGCCCTTGAATGGCATAGACGAGCATCAGCGTAAAGCGCGCGAATGCAGCGACGCTTCCGGAAATGTCGGCGACAACCATCAATTCTGGTTTGGCAGGGCGCGGATATTTAAATTTTGGATCTGCAGGCACACCGCCATAACTGAGGGAGTGGCGCACGGTGTTGCGAAAATCGAGCGGACCTTTCCGGCCATGCCTGCGCTTTCGCGCCAGCTTTGCCGCAAGTTTGCGAGTGAGCGGTTGCAATGCCTTTTTCAGGCTCTGCATCTCTTCGCGACTTGCGTGCATGAAATCCACATCTTCGGGAAGTGGCTTTCGAAGTGTCTTCGCCATTGCCTCTGCTCCGCGATCGGCAACTAGCTTGCGACGTATCTCTGCTTCGACTTCTTGCTTGAACTGTTCTATGCGGCTCTCAAACTCGTCTTTTTCTAGGCGCTCTTCCAACTTGGTCAAGTCTTGCTGCGCCGAATCTTTATTTGCCTGCATCAACTTCTCGAGCATGTTGTCTAAATCAAGATTGCGCAGGGTTCGGTAGAGGTAATAGGTTCCGCCCACTGGCCGACCTGGCTCCATTCCCGCAAAACGTTGCACCGCCTGTTTGGCTAACGCGCGCATCATGGCCTGGTCGCCGTTCATCAATGCCTGCATCAGCATCTGCGCGAGTTCTTCGGGGGTCAGCCCGTCCATCCCTCCGCTTTGGCCACGACCCTCGCCAGGTTGCTGCGAGTCTTGTTCGTCGCGTCCAAGTTCGCCAGGCGTATCGGATTCGCCATCTGTGATGTTGTATTCGGCGCCGCGAAGCGAGAAATACACCTCAAAAATGGTTTCAAATGCGCGCCAGTGCGAATTGCTCTTGACGAGTGTTGCACCTAACGCGTATTTGAAGGCCTGACGATCCTCGAGAGGAATCTCTTTTACCGCTTCCATTGCATCGAGATTCTCGGTAAGGCTCACGGGAAGCCCTGCGTTGCGCAGCTCGACAATAAAACCCGACATCAAGTCAAGGACGGGCATGGTTCAGATCACTTGTCGACCGACAGTTCCTTCGCCGCTTTGGCAATGTCGGTTTGGTATTTGAGCAGGATGTGGAGAGTCTCTTTTGCCTCTTGAGCATCGATGTGTTCGATGCCAAGCAGCATCAATGTCCGTGCCCAGTCGAGGGTTTCGCTCACCGATGGTGCCTTCTTCAAATCCAACTGACGAATGCTTCGCACGATACGTGCGATTTGGTCGGCAAGGTTTTGCGTGATGTCGGGAACCTTCGTGAGGACAATTTCTTTTTCGCGTTCCATATCTGGGTAATCGATGTGCAGGAACAAGCAACGGCGCTTGAGTGCTTCGGACAATTCGCGTGTGTTGTTCGACGTGAGGAAGACCATAGGAATTTGCTTCGCCGTGATAGTTCCAAGTTCTGGAATAGAAACTTGGTACTCCGAGAGAATCTCGAGCAGCAATGCCTCTGTCTCAATTTCGACGCGGTCTACTTCGTCTATCAAGAGAACTACTGGATCCTCACTGCTGATCGCCTCAAGCAAAGGACGGGTGAGCAAAAATTCCTGGGAGAAAATGTCGTCGTGAACTTCGCTCCAAGAGTCGCTTGATTTGTCGGCTTGAATGCGCAACAGCTGCTTCTTGTAGTTCCATTCGTAGAGCGCCTTCGACTCGTCGAGACCCTCGTAGCACTGCAGACGAATGAGTCGGGCACCCGTCATGTCTGCAACGCTCTTTGCCAATTGCGTCTTTCCCGTTCCCGCAGGGCCCTCGACGAGAATTGGCTTTCCAAGCCTTTGCGCTAGATAGACCACACCAGCGATGCCGTCGTCGGCCAAATAGTTGACCTGCTTTAGACCGTCTCGCACCTGCTGAACTGACTCAAATCGGCTTTCCATTCGGGCAACCTTAGTGCTTGATCCCGCCGACACTCCGATCCAAACCCCTACGATGATGAGTGCTCATGGCCGGTCTTATTCGATCGAATCTCGTCGTTGCTTCTGGCACCGCAGTCTCCCGAATCACGGGACTTGTGCGCATTGTGATTTTCGGCATGGTGATCGGCCAGACCGCATTAGCCGACGCATTCGATGGCGCAAATAACGCCCCTAACGCCATCTACGAACTATTCATCGGTGGCGTGCTTTCCGCCAGCCTTGTCCCCCTCTTCGCTCGGCTCGTTGATAATGATCACAAAGAGAACAACGACATTGACGCCATCGTCAGCACTGCCTTGTATGTGCTGATTTCCGTCACTGTCGTCGCGGTGTTAGCAGCACCCGCAATATTTCACCTTTTCTCGCTCAACCCAGCAAGCGCAGTGGACGCCGACGCCTACCGAGAAGCCGGCACGGCGCTCACGAGAATATTCCTCGTCCAGATCTTCTTCTACGGGATAAGCGCAATAACTTCTGCGCTACTCAATGCCCGACGACAGTTCTTTGCAGCAGCTTGGTCGCCCGTTCTCGCCAACATCGTGGCAATTGCGTTTCTTCTCTACATTCCTTCGATTGGCGCAGCTTCGCCTCCCCAATTGGGCGAAGTTGTATCAAACAATTCGCTGCTATGGACACTCGGATTGAGCACGACAGCAGGTATTGCATTGATGGCGATTACTCAATTGCTGGCCGTGCGTCGCAGCGGTATACCAATCTCTTTTAGGCCACAATTTCGACATCCGGCAGTTGCACGTCTGATTCGTTTGTCAACTTGGACTCTTGGGTATGTCGTTGCCAATCAAATTGCACTCGTGGTCATCAAAAACCTTGCATCGCCTGGAAGCGGTTGGGTGGACGCCTACGCAAAGGCTTTTGTTATCTTCCAATTACCTCATGGTCTGCTTGCTGTATCGCTTGCCACCACCTTGGTACCAGAATTATCAAGGCTGATCCATCTCGATGACGAAGCAGCTTTTGCGCGCCGAATGAACGACGGAATTCGCTACACGGCAATGCTCACTATCCCAGCCGCGGTTGGGCTCTTCTTACTCGCTAAGCCAATCGTTGGAACGCTGCTCCAACACGGCAACTTCGATCAAGTTGCCACCTCCAATACCGCTAGAGCATTGTCTGGGCTCGCTCTAGGAGTAGCGGGTTTCTCGGTATATCTCTTTGTTCTTCGCGGCTTTTATGCCCGCAACGATACGCGCACACCATTTCTGATCAATCTCGTTGAAAATGCCCTGAACATAGTTTTTGCGCTATTGCTCGTCGACCGATTTGATGTTCTCGGTTTAGGAATCGCCTACTCCCTTGCCTACCTCATTTCGGCAGCAATTGCATTGCTCGTTCTACATCGATCAACACCTTCATTGCAGCTTTCTCCGCTGTTGATTTCGATACTTCGCATCGTCGGAGCCGCCGCATTGATGGCTGTAACTATCCGACTCACCAGTGGGCTTATTGGCTCAAATGTTGGTGTAGCTGCGTTGACACGGATTGTTGTGAGCTCCTGTTTGGGGCTACTGATGTACGTGATTGGTTTGCTGGCATTTGGTGCGCCAGACATTCGTCATTTTGTGTTGAGCAAAATGACCAAATCGTCACGGTGAACTAACTCGGTTACTACTCCGTCTGGAAGTTCGGAACTGTGCCTACCTGCTGCGGCACCGGCCTGTACGGCATCGACCGAAACCATTCCGCGCGCAAACACCACGTCGCGCATGTCCTTGATTTCTACCGTGTCACCAGCCACGAAGTCACCGTGCACTTCAACGATCCCTGCGTGCAGTAACGAAGTATTTCGCTCGATCAAAGCGGTTCTGGCGCCGTCATCCACCACAACGCTGCCGCTGTGTTGCGCTGCAAATGCAATCCATAATTTGCGAGCCGAGAGATTTCGGTTGTGTGGCAAGAACTGCGTTCCGGCGCCTGGAACAGCAGTGATTGCTTGCTCCAACACATCAGCACGAGTTGCGCTCGCAATCACCGTTCGCACCCCAGACCACGATGCAATTCGTGCGGCCGATAGCTTCGACGCCATTCCTCCGCTGCCGCGAGCAGAACCAGCACTTCCAGCATGGACAGTGAGCAGCTCGTCATCGGCTGCAACTTCTTCGACAAATGCTGCATTGGCATCCGTTGCAGGATCGGCGGTGTAAAGCCCAGCAATGTCGGTCAGCAGAACCAAAACATCTGCACCGATGTTGTGCGAAACAAGAGCTGCAATGCGATCGTTATCGCCGAAACGTATTTCGTCGCTGGCAATGGCGTCGTTCTCGTTGATGATTGGCACGCAACCAAGCTCTATCAACCGAATAAGTGTGCTTCGTGCATGCAGGTATTGCGTGCGATCAATGAAGTCGTTAGGCACCAACAACACCTGGGCTCCGATTAATTGGTGTTTCACAAGGTGCTTGTTGTATTCGTTCATCAGCAGGCTTTGCCCAACCGCTGCCAGTGCCTGCAACGTAAGCGTGTCGGTTGGCCGTTGTTTCATGCCGAGCGCCGCCACTCCGCCAGCAACGGCACCAGAGGTAACGACTACTACTTCGTGCTTGTCTGCGCGCAGCTTTGCAACCTGCTCGCAAAGCGTTGCTATGGCATCTGTTTTGATGCTGCCTCGCTCATCGGTTACCGATGAGGTTCCAATTTTTACGACAATTCTCATTGCTAACTCTCGGGTGTGTAGTCGAAACTGAATGCGCCGATATGCACCACTGCCCCATCGGTTGCACCGGCACGGGCCAGCAATCGTGGTACGCCCAAATTCTTGAGCCGCTCATCAATGTAATTCAATGCGTCTGGCGTAGTTACGTCGCTAAGAGCAACGGCGCGTTCCACATCGCGCCCATGAAGTCGAAACTCGGTTTCGCCCATGCGCTCGATCTTGGTGCCTTCGGGTACGGGCCTGATTACCACTGAACCTTGTTTCGGCGGCAGCACGGTGCGAGCACCCTGCACCAACTGCGCCAACTCGCCCAACACTTTGCGCACTCCGTCGCGAGTAACAGCAGACATCTTCATTCCGCTCCAGCTGGCCATGTGCTCTTCGTCGGCTGCATCGGTTTTGGTGCCCACCACGAGCCTTGGGCGGTCCAACAAATCAGGGCGATACGCCTGCAACTCTTGCAACAGAATTCGCTCTTGCTCTACAGCCGAGACGTCGTCCATTGGTGCGAGGTCGAGCAGAATGCACAACACACGCGCGCGCTCGATGTGACGCAAGAACTGATGACCTAAGCCTCGTCCTTCGCTTGCACCCTCGATGATTCCAGGAATGTCGGCGATGATGAACTCGGTCGTTGCGTCTAATTTGACGACGCCCAAGTGGGGCTCGAGTGTTGTAAACGGATAGTTAGCAATTTTTGGTTTTGCGGCCGAGACAGTACTAATGAATGTTGACTTACCCGCATTAGGAAAACCGACAAGTGCGACGTCGGCCATCAGTTTGAGTTCCAGCTTCAGCCAACGCTCTTTTCCATGTTCGCCTTGTTCGGCAAACTTTGGCGCCCTGCGACGGTTGGACAAGAAACGCGCGTTGCCTCTTCCGCCTTGGCCGCCGTGCGCTACGCAAAATCGAGCACCGTGTTCGGGGAGGTCGGCCAGAATTTCGTTCGTGTACATGTCGCGAACAACGGTTCCTTCAGGAACCTTGATCAACATTTCCTGGCCACGGCGGCCATGCAAATCTTTACCCATTCCGTGCACGCCGTCGCCTGCTCGTCGGTGGGGATGATCGCGAAAGGCCAGCAACGACGCCACATTGTGGTCGGCCTCAAGCCATACCGAACCGCCGTCGCCACCGTCGCCGCCGTTTGGGCCACCGAAAGCAACTGGACCCTCTCTACGGAAGCTGACGCAGCCTGCACCACCGTCGCCTCCGCGAACGTTGAGTTGGGCTTCGTCGACAAATGCACTCATAGGGGCTTTCTAGGCTACTGCTACACCCTGCTCGTATCGTGGAGATTATGAATGAGGTCAATAAGTCTGCACAGCCTCAGGACCCATCAGGGTCTCGTGCCCATTCGTGGGCCAGCACGATGCACGGCTTCAACTCACCGGACGGAATTATCTTCGCTCACGCCGATTCTTGGGCAGGCGCTGGTTCTACCAACATTGTGTCCCGCGCTGAACGAGAGGCGCGTGAAGACGCGCAGCTTGCTCCATTAGCAACGCGCGCTCTTGGTGCCGGCAACCGTGCCATTGTCGAACAGGCCGACGATTACCGCACCTGTTTCGAACGCGACCGTGACCGCATCCTGCATGCTTCTGCCTTTCGACGACTCGCCGGAAAGACTCAGGTGTTTGTCTTCCCCCAGGATCATCAACGCACCCGACTCACTCACGCACTTGAAGTTGCACAAGTAGCGGTAGCAGTTTCACGCGCACTTGGGCTCAACACCATGCTCACCGAAGCCATTGCTCTCGGGCACGATTGCGGGCACGGTCCCGGCGGCCATGCCAGTGAAGACGCACTCTCTCCATTCGTTGCGCATGGCTTCGATCACGCGCTCTGGGGTGCAGACGTCACGTTGGTGCCACTCAACTTGTGCGTCGAAACACTGGACGGCATCCGTAATCATTCATGGTCACGCCCCGCGCCAATGACGCCAGAGGGTGAAGTGGTTTCGTGGGCAGACCGCATTGCTTATGTCTGTCACGACTTCGAAGATGCGGTAGCGGCCGGCATTGTCTCGCCACAACAACTGCCAGAAATAGTCGCTACACAATGCGGCTTCACTCGTTCCAGCCAACTTCGTGCGTTCATCACTTCAATGATTAGGGCAAGCGCTCAGTCCGGTCGTATCGGCATGGAGTCGCTACCCGCAGAAGCACTTGCCGAGTTTCGTCGATTTAACTACGACAACATCTACATGCGTGACGCCTCACGCAATCAGGCAAAGGCTGTCATCGACTTACTTCGCGCGCTCGTCGAGCACTACCGTGCGCGCCCGCAAGACATGTTCACCGAACAATCCCCAACCAGCAACATCCCGATGGCCAACAGCGACGAGGCGTTGCATGACGCAGTTGCATACGTTGGGGGCATGACCGATCGCTTTGCATGCAGACAGGGGGCGATGCTTCTGGGCTGGGGCGCAGAGCGACTACCGCAGGGAATCGATACGAACTAGCTCACGCTTCGCAGCAAAGGCTGCAGGTGCAATTAGTTGGTTGGAAGAACGTCGACGACGCGACGACCGCGACGCTCGCCGAACTTTACGCTGCCGGCAGCAAGAGCGAACAAGGTGTCGTCTTTGCCGATGCCAACATTGTTGCCAGGATGCACCTTGGTGCCGCGCTGACGAATGAGAATTGTTCCGGCGGTGATGACCGTTCCGTCAAATACCTTTACTCCGAGTCGTTGCGCGTTTGAATCGCGACCGTTACGTGTAGAACCGCCACCCTTGGTTTTTGACATGAGATCAGCCTTTCGCGATGCTGGTGATTTCAATCACCGAATACTTTTGGCGGTGTCCGAAACGACGACGCTGGTTGGTACGACGCTTGTAAGTAAAGCCATCGATCTTTGGGCCTGCAGCCTGACCGATGATGGTTGCAGTAACGGTTGCCTTAGCCAATTCGGCTGGCGTGGAAAGGACGGTTGTGCCGTCGACGAGAAGCACTGGGGTGAACTTCACCACGGTGCCTTCTTGGGCGCCAAGAAGCTCGACCTGGACCTGTTGGCCCTGGGCGACCTTTTCTTGTTTGCCTCCGGTTGCGATAACTGCGTACATAACGAGTCCTTACTCTACCCTTCGCCCTATGGGCTCTCCAACCAGCCAAACGACAAGTTGTTACTGATTTTCTTTGAAATGTGACCTAGTCAAGCATTGACATATCGATGAGCACTCCGCGGCCCTCACACGCCGCGCAGGCCTCGGCGAAATTCGTCAATAAGCCTTCGCCAATACGTTTGCGGGTCATTTCGACCAGACCAAGCTCGGAAATGTCGAACACCTGGGTGCGCGTCTTGTCCCGCGATAGCGCGCTCTTGAAGGCTTCAAGCACTTTGCGGCGATTTTCGCGAATCTCCATGTCGATGAAGTCGATGACGATGATTCCGCCGATATCTCGAAGGCGCAACTGGCGTGCAATTTCTTCTGCGGCCTCGAGATTGTTGTGGAACACCGTCTCTTCGAGGTTCGATTTACCGACATTCTTTCCCGTATTGACGTCGATCACGCTGAGCGCTTCGGTGTGCTCGATAATCAATGATCCGCCGCTCGGTAACCAAACCTTTTTGTCCAGAGCCTTGCGCAACTGTTCGTGTACGCGATACTGCTCGAACAATGGCAGGCCTTCTTTGGCGGCATCAAACAGCTCCACGCGATCGGCGAACTCTGGGTTGAACGCAGAAATGTAGTCGCGCACCTCGGCATACAACTGTGGATCGTCGATAACGATGCCGCGGTAGTCACTGCTGAACTCTTCACGAATAACGCGTACGGCCAATGGAGGTTCGCGATACAACAACGATGGAGTTGAAGCCTTCTCTGCCTGTTTGCGAATTGAATCCCATTGCTCAATCAGTCGTGTGAGGTCTGTGGTGAGTTCGTGCTCGGTTGCATTTTCTGCCGCAGTTCGGACAATGATTCCGTGCTGTTCTGGCTTGATGCGATCGAGAATGCCGCGCAAACGACGACGCTCGCCTTCTGGAAGTCGTTTGGAAATACCGTACGTGCGCGAATCGGGAATGAGCACAACGAATCGACCCGGCAGCGAAACTTCCTGCGTTAGGCGGCCTCCTTTGGCGCCGATCGGATTCTTTGTCACTTGACACAAAATCATCTGACGCGCCTTTAACACCTGCTCGATTCGCGGGTCTGGGCCCTGCTCGACAACGTCTTCTTTATCGAACTGCACGTCGCCCCGATACAGCACGGCATTCTTTTGCGTACCAATGTCGACGAACGCTGCTTCCATGCCTGGGAGAACGTTTTGTACTCGGCCCAAATAAATGTTGCCGTGAATCTGCAAATCATCATCGGCTGGGCGTGAAACATAATGTTCGATCAGGCTGCGACCTTCGAGCACCGCAACCTGAGTGAGATCGCCGCTCACCTGCACGCACATGAGATAGCGACCAACGGCTTTACCGTTGCGCTCCTTGCCGCGTCGACGTTCGATCAATTCGGCGTCGGTGCCGACAACAGTGTTTGATGCATCGTCGCCGCGCTGCGATCGACCGCGGCGGTTGCGTCCACCGCGCTTGCCGCCACGACGGTTTTTGCTCCGTGGTTTGTCTTCGGAACCTTCACCGCGCTGGCTGTTTGCTGGGACAACTGCAGGCTTAGCGGCTGCGGCAGCGGCGGCCGGGGCTGGACGGGTGTCTCCAATTTGAGGCTTGCGAACAAGTGCATCATTGACCGCCTCGGGGCTGGCCATCTTGCCTTCGCGAGGAGGATCCGGAAGCTCCACTTCCGGAGTTGCTGGCTTTGGCGCCCTTGCTACGCGCGGCGCAGCTTGAGTCGAATCGGCGTTAGTCGCGGCTGGGTTGGTGCCACCAGTGCGTGTGCGGTTGCGGTTGCGCCCACCTCGGCGACCACGACGACGCTTCTTTGGCCCACCTGGAACTTGGGCGCCATTTTGCTGCTCGCCAGACGCCGCACCTGTTGGCTGCTCGGGGACAGAAGCCCCTGCGCTCATTTCACTCATGTTGCTTGCTCGTTTCCTTACTTGGATAGCGCATCCGAGGCGGCAAAGCTGCCCACCACATGCACTATCGTCGCGGTCCAGCGCTACCGGCCACAGGTTTCCCTGCTGCCCGAATCGCTATCGCGTGTACGACCTTTGGAGGGGCCCAATGCCCTTCCTGGCTCTCAGGATATCCCCCTGCCCATGGAGGAACTCGGCTTTCTTTGCAGTTTTTACCGTGGCCCTTATTGCAAACGGCGCATATGAACGCTCTGGACAAGGCCAAGCAGGACGGCCGTGGACACCAGGTGGGACCCTCCATAGGAGATGAAGGGCAATGGAAGGCCACTTACTGGGGTGACCCCCAACGTCATACCAATATTTTGAAACACCTGCCACAACACCATCGTGAAAACGCCAGTGGCCAAAAAGAACCCGTAACGGTCTCGAGCCATCCGCGCAATACGCCAGATACGCCAGAGAATCACGCAGAAGAGACCGATGACTACACCGCCACCAATCATTCCGAATTGTTCTCCGATTGCAGAAAAAGGAAAGTCGGTGAATTGCACGGGAATGTATTTTCCGTTGGTGAGCGGCCCGTTGAGATACCCCTTGCCAAACACTCCCCCCGTGGAAACTGCACGTTTGGCGAAACGCACTTGCAACACGATCTGTTCCAGATCTTTGTCGAACGAGTTCTGATTGAACCATGCGTCGAATCGACGCAACTGATACCTAAGGCTTGGCACTGCAACAATCGATGCGGCAACCGACCCAACCGACATTGCCGCAATCAACAGCAAATACCTTCGGCGCGCTTGACCTACATACAACACACCCGCGACACCGGCCAAGATAACCGAGGCAGAACCCAGGTCTGGCTGCAACAAGATCAGCGCACACGGAGCCAACACCATGTACAACGACATCACAAAGTGGTGCCAGTCAATTCCGTCAATGGCAGCTTCGCTGAGATAG
>ENA-OUVC01000209-OUVC01000209.1-marine-metagenome-genome-assembly--contig:-NODE-209-length-41717-cov-5.016402_pt1 | contig 41717 bp, 39 predicted proteins | sample MGYA00248622_ERZ508571 | MGnify/ENA primary metagenome ERZ508571 (study PRJEB26236, sample SAMN06267175) | marine metagenome | isolation source: Columbia River Estuary | place: USA:Columbia River Estuary... | reverse complement strand
ATTCAGCGCTTGGCCTTAAGCCACGGCTATCAAATTCTTCGAGCAGACAGCGATATGCTGCGTCACGATCATGGAAAAGGCATAGACGGGCTGTTTTGTGTTTTGCAAAAAACACCCACTTAGTTCCTAAAAAGTAACTAGAGCTCCAATTTTTCCTTGCTAAGGTATACCCTATCACTTAATGAATGTGTGACGTTCAAAATAGCTCAGTGATTGGAATCCAATGCGATCAATGACCAAGAAGTTTTTCCCACTAAGAGCTTCTAATGCCAAGAGCCTAGAGGCGTTGTGAGTGTCCCAGAGAAATAACGTTCCCGAAATTTTATAGAAGTATGGCAAAATTATTCTGGCTAATGGCTGTCAGCGATACTGGTGGCAGCACATTCAACACGGATACAGTCACATGACCCAGCTAAAGCGTTCTTCCATCAATCGGCGCGATGCAATCGCAGCCAGCCTGGCCGCCATTTCTTGGCCAGCCGCCACGTTCGCTCAGGCGGCAGACTGGAAACCCACAAAGCCTATCCGCCTGATTTGCGGCCAAGCGCCGGGCGCATCTACAGACGCTACTGCGCGCGCCTACTCGGATTACTTTTCCCAGAAGCTGGGCGTGCCGGTTACGGTGGAGAACAAGCCCGGCGGTGTCGGCATGGTGGCAGGTGAAGCCGTGGCGCGCTCAACGCCAGACGGCACGACACTGCTGGTGTCCCTGCAAAGCGTCATGGCCCAGATGCCCGTGCTCATCAAGAAGCCAACGATCGACCCCGACAAGGACCTCCTGCCCATCGCCGCGATTGGCGTGGGTCCGGTAGTGGCGTCGACGCACAAGGACTTTCCAGCCAAGACGATCCAGGAGCTGGTAGCGATGTCTAAAAAGAAGCCGGTGAACGTAGGCAACTATGCCGTCGGATCGGGATGGCAGATGATGCTCAATCAGTTGGTCAAGGACACCGGAGCTCAACTGAATGTCGTCAACTACCGCGGTACCGGCGCGATGGTCACCGACCTGTATGCGGGTCACATTGACATCGGCGCGGGCTCTCTAGCTGGCCTGACCGGTGGCCTGGAGAAGGGTCTGATTAAGCCGATGTTGATCATTATCGGCTCGCGCTCAAGCAAGTTGCCGGGTATACCCACCTGGGTGGACGCCGGCTTTAGGGGCCCGGCCTATGAGGACTTGGCCGAGATGAACATTCTGATGGCGCCGGCAGGCACCCCGCAAATCATCATTGACACACTGGCGCGCCTGGTTTCGGCTTCGGTATCCGACTCTGTGCGCGTGAAGTCGGTTCGCGAGACCCTGGGCGCGGACGACATGCCGCTGGTAGGCGCGGAGTTGCAGCGATTCATCAGCCGCTCTTGGCCGACCTACCGCAAGTTGTCGCGGGAAATGGGACTGGCTGCCGAGTAAGAGCGCGGCGTAGTGCGCAGCATCTCCTCTTGCTGGAAGCTGCCGCCTCCAAACAAAAGGAAAATACCATGTCATTGCCATCACACAACAACGATCGATTCGTGCTTGTTACTGAGGTCGGAACGAGGGACGGTTTTCAGGCTGAAAAACAGTTTGTACCAACCCAAATTAAGGCCAAGACCATCAATGCAATGATCGATGCTGGCGTCACTAGCGTTGAAGCGACTTCTTTCGTATCACCCCGCGCCGTACCGCAGATGGCAGATGCTTCAGAAGTCATGGCGCTCATCGAGCGCAAGCCTGGCGTCCGTCTGACAGCATTGGTCCCCAACGCACGAGGCGCGGAACGCGCTGCAGCCGCCAAGGTAGACATGATGGCCGCTTTCGTGTCTGTTTCTGAGACTCATTGCCGAGCCAATCTCAACAAAACCCGTGCAGAGGCCTTAGCCGATTTCACTGAATTCGCCCCCATCGCACAACAATATGGCATCGCTTTGCGTGGCGGTATAGCCACTGCGTTTGGTTGTCCTTTTGAAGGGGAGGTTTCACTAGATCATTTGTTAACGGTTGTCGAAACTTACATGCGCGCAGGAGCGCTGCACATCGGATTGGGTGACACAACTGGCATGGCGACCCCGCCGGTTGTAACCCGCTCAGTAGAAGCAATCCGCAAACGTTTTCCAGAGGCGATCATTGCGCTGCATTTTCACAATACGCGAGGCATAGGATTGGCCAATGTGATGAATGGGCTGGACTTGGGCGTACGGGAGTTCGAATCTTCTATCGGCGGTCTAGGCGGTTGCCCTTTCGCCCCAGGAGCCACCGGAAATATTTGCACTGAAGACTTGGTCTATCTGCTGCACGAATGTGGCTACCAAACAGGCATTGATCTTGACGCCTTGGCCGCTGTGGCCAATGACATTCAGGGCGTTATGGGCCGCGAGTTACCAGGCCAATACATGAAAGCCGGCGCACGATTGAAGCTGAGTTCATTGGAGTCGGTGCGGCGCGCCGTTGGGTAAGCAATCTTGGTATCTTAGCTTCCATGACATCCTCTTCTCAACCTTTTCAAAATTTGGTAGTGATCGAGCTCGGTCACAGCGTGGCCGCACCTTTTGCTGGGCAAATATTTGCAGATTTGGGTGCTACTGTCATCAAGGTTGAAAAAGACCAAGGTGACGACGCGCGCAAATGGGGGCCTCCATTTTGGGAAGGCGCATCGTCGATGTTTCAATCGCTCAATCGAAACAAACAATCGGTGGTCTGTGATTTAAGAAAGCCCGAACACAAAGAAGCACTGTTAAAACTCATTGATGATCGTGCCGATGTCCTGATTCAAAATTTAAGGCCCGGTCAAACAGAAGACTTAGGTCTGGACTCAGCCACATTACTCAAAAGAAAACCTTCATTGGTCTATTGCAACATCGGTGCTTTTGGCAACCCGGGGCCTTTGCAAGACAGACCGGGCTATGACCCTTTGATGCAAGCCTTTGGCGGCATCATGAGCACCACCGGTGAACCGGGACGCCCTTCTGTTCGTGTGGGTTCATCGATTGTGGATATGGGCACAGGTATGTGGGGCGTGATTGGAATATTAACCATGCTCATGCAAAGACAAACCACCGGCAAAGGTGGTGTCGTTGATGTATCGCTCTTTGAAACCGCCACATCTTGGGTGTCACTATTGGCCTCGCAATTTTTAGCCAATGGACACATATCTGGCAAACAAGGTTCCGGCGCATCGGGCATCGTGCCCTACAAAGCTTATGCCGCATCAGACGGTGAATTGGTGATTGCCGCAGGCAGTGATTCATTGTTTAAAAGTTTGGCCAAGGCGGTAGGACGTCCACAATGGTGTGATGACGAGCGGTACACCACCAATGCCAAACGTGTGGAACACCAAATCGAGTTGTATCGCGTGCTCGATGAAATCATTCAATCGAAATCAACAAAAGAATGGGTTGCGATTTTAGAAAATGCAGGCATCCCTTGCTCACCCGTTCAATCGATTGCAGATATGGTTGCGCATAAACAAACACAAACCCTGCAATTGATACAAGACGTTCCCAATTCAGAGATGAAATTTTTTGCTCTTCCATTGCGTCTCAATGGCGAACGTTCCGATATTCGAACGGCTCCTCCCACTTTAGGACAACACACCGATTTTTTATTTTCAAAAAATGGAGACGCCTGATCTATGAGCCTTCCTAACTACGAAACCTTGCTCACTGAAATGGTCGAGCCTCATCTTCTCAAAATCACTTTGAATCGTCCGCAAGTGGGAAATGCGCTCAACACGCAAATGGGTCATGATTTTTTAGATCTCTGGACTCGACTCACAGAAGATACTCGAGATATTCGTTGCATTATTCTCACAGGCGCCGGCGATAAAATATTTTGCGCGGGCGGCGATTTAAAAGAACGCAAAGGCATGACCAAAGAGCAATGGCTCAAACAACATCAATTGTTTGAACGCATGTATTGGACCCTCACCGACATGCCTATACCAGTGATTGCCGCCATCAATGGGCACGCCTATGCAGGTGGTTTTGAAACAATGTTGTCTTGCGATTTTGTGTATGCGTCAAGCGCTGCAAAGTTTGCACTCACCGAAGTGACCTTGGGCATCATGCCAGGTGCAGGCGGCACACAAAACTTACCTCGCGCCATTGGCCAGCGACGCGCCAAAGAAATGTTGATGACTGGTCGACCGATTGATGCGGCCAAGGCCCTCGACTGGGGCCTGCTCAACGAAGTGTGCGAACCCGGTCAGGTTTTAAGCAAAGCCTTGGATACCGCCCGAATCATCGCGGGCAATGCCCCTTTGTCGGTCAAGCAAATCAAAAAGTCTGTACGTTATGGCCTTGAGATGGAATTGCGCACCGCCTTTCGTTTCGAAGTCGAGGCTTACAACCATTTGATTGAAACCGAAGATCGATACGAAGGTGTATTGGCTTTCAATGAAAAACGCAAACCCGTTTTCAAAGGGCGTTAAGCCTTGTATGTATTTCAACGATTAAAGAGTAATTAAACAATGAATTCCAACAACAATTTAGATCATGTTTCGGTATCACTTGGCGAAGACTATTCAGACATTCGAGAAAGCGTTCGTCGCATTTGCGCAGGCTTTCCTGGTGAATACTGGCGCCATTTAGAAGAAAAACTAGAATACCCCACCGAATTTGTCAAAGCGCTAACCGATGCGGGGTATTTGGGCGCTCTAATTCCAGAAGAATATGGCGGTGCAGGTCTGCCCTTGCGTGCAGCCTCTGTCATTCTTGAAGAGATTCATGCCAGCGGTTGTAACGCAGGCGCATGTCATGCACAGATGTACATCATGGGCACTTTGCTTCGACACGGATCGGAAGAACAAAAAAAACGTTATTTACCAAAAATAGCCAGCGGTGAATTGCGCCTACAAGCGTTTGGCGTTACCGAACCCACATCAGGCACCGACACCACGCAACTCAAAACACGTGCAGTTCGCAATGGCGATCACTACGTGGTACACGGGCAAAAAGTATGGACTTCTCGTGCATTGCATTCTGATTTGATGCTGTTACTTGCGCGCACCACGCCGCTGGATCAAGTGAAGAAAAAAACAGAAGGCTTATCGGTTTTTTTGGTTGATATTCGCGAGAGCCTTGGCAAAGGACTCGAGATCAAACCTCTCAAGGCCATGATCAATCACCACGCCACAGAAGTATTTTTTGACGGCGTCAAAGTGCCTGCAGAAAATCTCATTGGCGAAGAAGGCAAAGGCTTTAAATATATTTTGGATGGCATGAATGCAGAACGCATTTTGATTGCTGCCGAATGCATTGGGGACGCACGTTGGTTTACTAAAACCGCTGTGAAATATGCCAATGAGCGGGTTATTTTTGGAAGACCCATCGGACAAAACCAAGCCATCCAATTTCCAATTGCCAGAGCCCACGCAGAAACAGAAGCAGCAGAAATTTTGTTACGCAAATCTGCTGCGATGTTTGCAGCCAATATTCCCTGCGGTGGTGAAGTCAACATGGCCAAGATGCTCGCGTCTGAAGCCGCATGGCATGCAGGTGAGGCCTGTTTGCAAACCCATGGCGGCTTTGGTTACGCCAAAGAATACGATGTCGAAAGGAAATGGCGCGAGACTCGGTTGATGCAAATCGCACCGATCTCCACCAACTTGATTCTTTCTTACGTAGGCGAACACGTGTTAGGTATGCCGCGTTCTTTTTGATCAACTTCAATTCAAATAAAGAGAAAAACATGACCGGACTCACCTCAGAACTTGCAAAATTTGTTCATCAGCCCAATTTCCCTGCCTACCCACAGCGTGTTGTTGAAATTGTCCAGTCGGGTTTTATCGACACAATTGGCACCATGCTCGCGGGTCGTGATGAACCCGTTGTCAAAATTGCGCGTCAATTTGTTGCACAACGACAATCCTCAGCACGTGAAGCCTCTGTTCTTCTGACATCAGAAATGGCTTCTTGTGCGGACGCTGCACTCATCAATGGCGCTGCGGGTCATGCACTAGATTTTGACGATGTGGCATTGGGCGGTCACCCCAGTACTGTTTTGGTTCCTGCGGTACTTGCGGCGGGTCAATTCAAAAATTGTTCAGGTGCAGACGCCTTGCGTGCTTATTTGGTGGGCTATGAAGTTTGGGCTGAATTATTTTCACGCGAAAAAGATCCCTATCACATCAAAGGCTGGCATCCAACCGCTGTACTCGGCACGGTCGGTGCAGCAGCAGCCGTTGCACATTTGTTTGGATTGAATGCATTGCAATGTCAACACGCATTGGCCTTGTCTGCCAGTATGGCCAGTGGTTTGGTTGCAAATTTTGGAACGATGACCAAGCCTTTGCATGCAGGACGAGCAGCAGCGTGCGCCGTTGATGCGGTGCGAATGGTTGCATTAGGACTCACGGCTTCACCCGATGCCCTCGAACACCATGCGGGTTATTTATCTGCACTCTCTCCCATGCAAAATGTGGACAAAACTTCATCGGCATCCAAAATTGGACAAACGTTTCGCGCACTCGATTATGGTTTATCGATCAAAAAATATCCCACGTGTTATGCCACGCATCGCGTGATTGATGGATTACTGGATCTTAAAAAAGAACACGCGTTATTGGCTGACAAGGTTAAATCGATTCGCACACAAATCGGAAAATCACAAGCGTCGATGCTTCGCAATCATTCACCCATCACAGGTTTAGAGGCCAAATTTAGCATGGAGTTTGCAGCGGCCTCTGCATTGGTGGCTGGCAAAGTAGGCCTATCAGAATTGACCGATGAATTTGTGGGCACGCCTGCGATACGCGAGCTCATGAAAAAAGTAGAAATTTCTGTGGTTGATACGGTTTGTCCGATTGAACCGATTTTTTCAATGAACGATCGCGTGCAAATTGAATTAAAAGACGGCACCATATTTGAATCGGGTGATATTCGATTCGCTCGTGGCAATGCAATGCTGCCACTCAAAGAAGCCGAGATGCAAACTAAATTTTTGGATTGCACACGCGGTATTCAAGGATTAGACAATCAAGCCTTGTATTTATCGCTCTCTAATCTTCAAGGCGTGAGTCGAATTCAACAAATCACACACTGAGTCAATTGTCTTTACCGATTGCATGGTCATCTGACCTCATTGGCACCGCCATACGACACGGTCCTCGTCTGGCCGTGCATGATGGTGCTGATGCACAACTCACCTTTGAGCAACTGTGTCAACGTGCGCACGACCTTGCTGCGCATTTAATCCATCGAGGTGTGAAACCTGGAGACCGTGTTGCTTCGTGTTTACCAAACGGCATCGATGCGGTGTGGGTGTCTTATGGCATCAAAATTTGCGGTGCTGCCGAAACAACTTTAAACTGGAAATACACGCAAGAAGAATTGGCGTGGTGTCATCAACTGTCGCAGTTCAAAGATGTGGTGACTCAACCAGGACGAGAAGATGATTGGTTACAGCTCGGTATCAACGCGCTTTTATCCGAAAAAATTCCATACTCTCCAACGCATATTTTTTCAAGTGTAGAACATGACATTTGGGGACGCTTGTTGTTTACATCAGGCACCACAGGTAAACCCAAAGCCGTTGTGTATACGCATGGTCAACGCTGGCAAGGTGAACAACAACAAAAGGCACACTTGCCTTGGATTCCAAGTGTCAACGACAAGATACTGTTGATGACGCCGTATATCCATGGCGCGTCTCTCATCGCCTTTGCTTGGTTGGATCATGGTGCGCCTTTGATATTGCTCGATGGCGTTGAATTAGAAAAAGTAAAAAAACATATTCATGACCCTGCGCTCAAAGCGATCTTTGCGCCACCGACGGTACTGGCCAAACTCTGCGCAGAGTTTGTTGGACAAACATTTGCGCATATTCAATGCATCTTTACGGGCACACAACCTCTACCGCCCGCTTTGTATCAAAAAGCCTTGGCAATTTTTGGACCTGTAGTTCGTATCACTTACGGCAAATCCGAATGCGTCAACCCAATCACAATTTTGCGCCCCGAACAAACACACGCGTTTTATACGCAAGATGTAGTTCCTGCAGGAGCATGTGTGGGTTGGCCGCCATCGGGTGTAGAAATAAAAATTGACGCACAAACTCAAGACAACGAAGACGAAACAATCGATTTCAAACAAGGTGAAATATGGCTGCGTGCTCAGCAAATGTCATTGGGCTTAATCGATGTCAATGGTTTGCGTTTGCATGAACCCGATGGATGGCATTCAACGGGTGATTTGGGATATATCGATGCTATCGGTCGCGTCATGCTCACGGGTCGAATTGCCGACGTCATCAAAACAGGCGGCTACCGAGTCAACCCTGATGAAATTGAATCAGTGTTGACCGGCTTATCCAATACCAGTGGGATGTGTGTCACGTCCCTACCATCCGAGTATTGGGGCGAAGTGATCGTGGCTGTTGCTGAATCAGAAGATTTATCTTGGGTCGATGCTGCCAAAGAAAAATTAAAGACGATGTCTCGACACAAACAACCGCGAATATTTTTTCACTTTAAAACACTGCCGCGCAATCCCCAAGGCAAAGTCAGCCGCAAACAGGTATCAGCGCACATCCTCAAATCTCACTCGGTGAGCGATGGCGCTTATCCTGTATTGCAAGCTCTTTAAATGATTATTCGGCTTTGATGTTGTTGGTTTTAATCACATCACTGAATCGCGTTGAAATGAATTTCAAATATTTATTGAATTCCTCCACGCGTCGATAATCGATTTCAACAGCAATATTAGAAAACTGTTGTTTCAACTCAGCCGAAGGCATGATTTTTTCGATGGCGCTACTCAAGCGTTCAACCACTGCTGGTGACGTACCCGCAGGTACCATCACGCCCACCCAAGCACCCAAATCGAAGCCTGCCAAACCAGGAATGCCTGCAGCGCTGGCAAAAGGTGTCACGCCGGGTGTGACTGAACTGCCTTTTTCAAGCGACACACCATAAGCTCGCAAACGACCACTGCGAACAAAAGGCATGGTAGCCGCTGCTGTCTCAATGCAATAAGTAACTTGTCCGCTGATCACATCGGTTAACGCAGGACTAGAACCTTTGTAAGGCACATGCACCGCTTTTAAACCCACTGATGCATTGAACGATTCTGCAATCAAATGCGCAGTAGCTGCGGTGCCTGATGATGCAAAACTGTATTTGCCTGGATTGGCTTTGATCACTGCAATAAATTCACGCAAATCGTTGGCAGGAAAGTTGGGCGCTGTGACCAATACATACGGTGACATTCCTATCATCGCAACAGGAACCAAATCCTTTTCGGGTGCGTAAGGTGTTTTACCAAACAAGGGGCTAATAGATACCGGGCCACTGGACGCAGCGAGCAATGTGTATCCGTCAGGCGCAGCCTTTGCAACTGAATCGGTACCGATGGCGCCACCCGCTCCTGCTTTGTTGTCAATAACAACCGTCTGCCCTAATATTTTGCCTAGCTCTTGCGCAACCACACGCCCCACCAAATCAGTGGCTTGGCCAGGGGGCCATGGCACGACCATTTTGAGAGGCCTATTGGGGTAAGCGCCTTGCGCAAATAACTGAGTGGGCGCGAGCACTGACAAGGCCGCTGCAGACGCAACGCCCGTCACCAGTTGACGTCTTTTGGATTGAATATTGCTAGGCATGTATGTCTCCCATCAATTAAAGTTTTATTTGGACTTAATAATAGCGAGAGAAATGGAAATGCGCAAACTGTCTGGCATTAGCGTGTGTAAGACAAATAGGGCTGTCCGTCTGCAATCAACGCCCGGGTAAACCGGAGTCTCTTCTAGGACAAAACTAACGAAGCTCATGAAATTGCCACCTACACAAAAAAATTCTTGCTGTGGCTAACTGAGTGGGTCGAAAGTTTCAACCTAGACTTGAGAAATGACTTTGAATAAAGCAGCTGCCATTTAATATCCGCTGGTCAATGTGCGGCCAGCGGCAAAGGTAGCGCTGTCTTGTAGCGAACCTGTTTCAGCGCAAAACTTGAACGTATTTTCTCTACCCCTGCAATCGGCGTAAGCTGGTTTAGGATAAAACGCTCTAACGCGGCAATATCAGCCAGTGCGACACGGATCAAGTAATCGCTGTCACCAGTCATTAAATAGCACTCCATGACCTCGTCATGTTCAGCGATGCGGTGTTCGAACTCGGCCAGAGCTTTGCGGCTTTGTTCCTTCAACGTGATTGAAATAAAAACATTCAAACCTAAGCCTAAAGATTTCGTGTCGCACAAAGCCACGTAGCGCTGGATCACACCTTCAGACTCCAAGTGCCTGACTCGCATCAAGCAGGGCGAAGGTGACAGATGAACACGTCTCGCAAGCTCAACATTGGACAAAGAACTGTCCTGCTGGAGTTCAGTCAATATTCTTAGATCAACGGCGTCAAGTTGCATTTAATTTCTCAAAATCGAAATTATGCAGTATTTAATGCTGACATTTTAAATATTACAAGCAAATTCGAAATCAAATGCCGACCTTACTTTATTAAAGTAAGGCGCAGGAGGCTTCTCATGATTGATCACCACTTTTCTCGTTTTTTGTCCCATGCGAGCGCAGATACAGACACTGAGGAAACCGCCGAATGGCGCGCGGCACTGCAATCGCTTATTGAATCTCAGGGTGCAGCGCGCGCAAGATTCATTTTGGACGAACTGGCAGAGATGGCGCGGAATCCTGAAGTGGGCTGGTCTCCAGAGTTGGTAACACCCTATGTCAACTCAATCTCCGTTCAAAATCAACCGAAATTTCCAGGTAATTTGGCCATTGAAGAGCGGCTTGGCTCGTTGATGAGATGGAACTCACTTGCCATGGTAGCGAGGGCAAATGCTGCTCATGGAGAGCTCGGTGGTCATATCGCAAGCTACGCAAGTGCTGCCGATCTATTTGAGGTCGGCTTTAACCATTTTTTTCATGCGCGTAACGAAGTAGATGGCGGTGACTTGGTGTTCTTCCAACCTCACAGTGCGCCAGGCGTTTATGCACGCGCCTTCCTTGAAGGAAGACTGGCCGAAGCCGACCTCGCACATTACCGCCAAGAAATCACTGCGCCGGCCCAAGGTGCGCGCGGACTCTCTAGTTATCCGCACCCTTGGCTGATGCCAGATTTCTGGCAGTTTCCAACAGGCTCAATGGGCATTGGTCCAATCAGCTCGATTTATCACGCTCGCTTTATGCGCTACCTAACTCACCGTCAATTAATCGACTGCTCGGCGCGTAAGGTATGGGGCGTGTTCGGTGATGGTGAGATGGACGAACCCGAAAGCATGAGTGCGCTCACACTTGCATCCAGGGAAAAACTGGATAACTTGGTATGGGTGGTGAATTGCAACCTACAGCGTCTAGATGGGCCAGTGCGTGGAAACGGCAGAATCATCGACGAACTCGAAAAACTATTTTGTGGGGCGGGTTGGAAGGTCATCAAACTTATCTGGGGTAGCGACTGGGATGGCCTGTTCGCTCGCGACACCACAGGCGCCCTCACCCGCGCATTTGCAAGAACTGTAGACGGCCAAATGCAGACCTTTGCAGCCAAAGACGGTCGCTTCAACCGAGACGCGTTCTTTGGCCAGAATGAAGAACTCGCCAGACTAGTGCAAGGCATGACCGACGAACAGATTGACCGTCTTAAACGTGGCGGACATGACCTGGTCAAAATCCATGCCGCCTATCAAGCAGCGGCATTGCACACCGGACAACCCACGGTGATATTGGCTCACACCAAAAAGGGGTATGGCATGGGAGTCTCTGGCCAAGGAAAAATGACGACGCACAGTCAAAAAAAACTTGATGAAAATGCGTTGATCGAATTTCGCAACCGCTTTAACCTACCCATTTCGGATGAGCAGGCAACGAGTTTGGCTTTTTTCAAGCCGAGCGAGGACAGCATAGAAATGCAGTACCTTCATGCACGTCGAGCGGAGCTCGGTGGTTATCTTCCAAAACGCTACTCAGCATCAGAAAAGTTATCTGTACCAGAGCTAAAAACATTTGCCGCGTTTGCCACAGAAGCAGCTGGCAAGGAAATGTCCACCACGATGGCCTTTGTCAGAATGCTGGCTAACCTGCTCAAAGACCCCCTATTGGGTCCGCGAATTGTTCCCATCGTAGCCGACGAAGCGCGTACCTTCGGAATGGCTAATCTTTTCAAGCAGGTTGGGATTTATTCAAGTGTTGGCCAACAATATGAACCCGAGGATATCGGATCGGTTCTATCCTATCGCGAAGCACTAGACGGCCAGATCCTTGAAGAAGGTATCAGTGAAGCCGGAGCCATCGCCAGTTGGACAGCCGCGGCCACCAGCTACAGCGTCCACGGCTTACCCATGCTGCCCTTCTACATCTACTACTCGATGTTTGGATTTCAACGCGTTGGAGATGCCATCTGGGCCGCCGCGGACCAGCGTGCCAGAGGATTTCTGCTCGGCGCCACTTCTGGCCGTACCACATTGGGTGGAGAAGGCTTACAGCATCAGGACGGGAGCAGTCACTTGGTTGCAGCCACCATCCCCAACTGCAAGGCCTATGACCCTGCGTATGCGGGCGAAATGGCAGTGATCGTGGACCACGGCATGAGAGCGATGCTTACCGATCAGGAAGATATTTTTTATTACATCACGCTGATGAATGAAAGCTATGCCCAACCAGACTTGCCAGTTGGGGCAAACGAAGGCGTGATCAAGGGGGGCTATTTGCTGAATCACTTCGCTGCAGTCAAAAGCCAGTCATCCGTGACCTTATTAGGATCGGGCGCTATCCTTACTGAGGTTGTAAAGGCAGCAAAACAGCTGGCAAATCAAGGCATCTCTTGCACGGTGTACAGCATTACCAGTTGGAGCGAACTGGCCCGGAATGGCCAAGCTTGCGAAACTGCCGCCCTAGACAGTACCGCGGACCTTGTACCTTATTTGACCAAGATATTGAAGGATTCCAGTGGACCCATCATTGCTGCAACTGATTATGTCCGGGCCGTGCCAGAAAGTGTGAGAGCCTTCATTCCAGAAGGTCGGAGTTTTATGACATTAGGTACAGATGGTTTCGGGCGAAGCGACACACGGGCAGCCCTGAGAGAATTTTTTGCCGTAGATGCCGAAGCAATTGCAAAGACAGCCAAGCTCAAGCTAGCGTTGCAAAAAACAAACTAACTAGCAGGTCAAAGTCTTCAATTTGAAATTATTTTGTCAATTAACTTTTGGCGATTTAATATTAAATTTGCTTTTTTCAAATGCGCCATGTCAATCAAAACACCATTTTCAGCGACTGCTCCCCGCCCCTGAGAATTAACTTCCTCCAACAAATGGACAATTCGCACAGCCCAATCGAGCTCGGTTTGCGAAGGTGAAAATGCCGCATTCGCAGAATCAATCTGTGTAGGGTGAATTGCCCACTTGCCTTCAAAACCCAAAGACTTGGCTCGCCATGCAGAGGAAACGAATCCCTCTACGTCCGAGAAATCGGTAAATGGCCCGTCAATGGGTCTAAGCCCATATGCCCTGCATGCATTGGCGATTCTTGCCATTGCAAAATGCCATTGATCATTCAAATGAGGGTGCCTTTGACCTTGCTGGTCTTTTTCTGAAAGTACAGAATAATCTGAATTCGGCCTGCCAAAAACAATGTCTTGCGTTTGCATTTCAACTGTGTAATCACCTACGCCAAAGACCATTGCCTCAAGGCGAGGTGAGGAACACGCAATAGACTCTGCGTTGGCAACGCCTTGCGCTGTTTCTATAAGTACTTCGATGCCAATTTTTTTATCACGATGGGTTTCTCGTTCAATCAAAGTCAAAATTTGATCAACAAATTTGACATCCATTGCAGTCGATGTTTTGGGCAACAATATCATATCTAGCCGAGGGCAGTTTCTGGCCACGTCAACTATGTCTTCAAGTGCCCATGCAGTATCGAGGCCATTCACTCGGACTGATAAAAGCTTATGGCCCCAATCCACCTCCTTTAGGGCGCGAATTGCTTCTGCTCTTGCATGAGCTTTTCGTGCAGGTGCAATTGCATCTTCCAAATCCAGAAAAATTGAATCAGCTGCCCCTAATGCTGCTTTTTCAAAAAAACGGGTACTGGTTGCTGGCACTGCTAAAGCACAGCGTTGAAGTCTTTTTTTCATGGTCTTTACTTTTTAATTTGTGCTTTAAATTTGGTCCGTTGCGCATAACGACCACTGGGGTAATGCCCGATGCCAATTTCGACAACGCTTCCCCTGCTGTCATAGTAGAAACGAGTGATTCTCATTGCTGCTTGCCCTTCTTGTGCATCCAATGCCAGGGCCATTTCAATCGATAAATTGGCTGCTGTGATTTCTTGCTGAACCTCGACGATACGCAATCCTTTTTTCTGTTCTAACAAGGAATAGATGGGGCGATTTAACACCTTTCTGTTTGCAAAAATATCAGCATGTTCAGGCCAAATGAAAACTTGAAGAAAACACAATGGCAATTTTGTTTTAGGTATTTTTCGCAATATTTTGATAGAAGACCAAGCCTGTCCAATAGGACAGTGCAGTTGCGATGACAGTTCTGCATTTGCAATGATCTCTTCTTGAAAAATTATATGCATTTGTGTTGCATCAACAAATTGCAGTAAATCAGAAATTGTTTTAATTCCACTAAAAAATTGAGCCGCATCAGATTGGGATGAAACTATTGTTCCGATACCTGCCTTTGACGTTATGAGGCCCTCGTTCTTCAATTCTTGAAGTGCTTGCCTAACAGTGTGCCGGCTAACTCCATATTTCACAACGAGTTGATCTTCAGGAGGCAAATGCGCCCCAATTTTGTATTGTTTCGCATCAATTTCTTGGCGCAATGTTTGAGCCAGAGCCAAGTAAAGCGGCAATCTATTGGAATCCATCAGTGAATATTTCAAAGCATCTAAGCTGGCCCAAGGGTATACACCAGTTATATTTTTAATCGCCAGCTTTTATTGTACGTACATTATGAAATCATACAACTAAATTTCCAACCGATGCAGAAAGTTGTTACGCATGTCTTCTCAACAATCAAGTAAGCCGACTTCCAACTCAGAACCAAAAAGTTTGCCCTCAGGCATGGCGCTTGAAGGAACTCAAGTTGTCGATATATCCAATTTTTTAGCAGCGCCAATGTGCTCCATGTTCTTGGCGGACTTTGGCGCAAACGTGATTAAAGTTGAGCGCCCCGTAGTTGGTGATGAAATTCGCAGATGGGGAGAAACCAAAAATGGCGTGGGCCTTTATTACAAAGCTGTCAATCGCGGAAAAAAGAGCATCACTGCAGATTTGCGAACGCCTTTGGGCGTGGAGATTGTCAAAAAATTAATTGCCAATGCTGACATATTGGTCGAAAACTATCGGCCTGGCACCATCGAAAAATGGGGCTTAGGACCGGATGTGTTAATGGCCATCAATCCTGGCCTAATTATCGTCAGGGTCACTGGATTTGGCCAAACAGGCCCTTATAAAGATCGTCCAGGATTCGGAACCATCGCTGAAGCTTATGCGGGATATGCCTATATATCTGGCTACCCAGATCGGCCGCCATTGCTACCAGGGTTTGGTCTTGCGGATTCAACCACAGGCTTGATGGCGGCTTACCTTGCATCGGTTGCGCTGCATGACAAAAGAAAAACTGGAAAAGGTCAAATCGTTGATCTTGCGCTTTACGAAACGCTTCTGACATTGCTTGGCCCACAGGTGGTTAATCATGATCAATTAAACATTGTTCAAGAACGTGCAGCATCACGGCTTCCTTTCACCGCACCACGAAATATCTATTTAACCAAAGATCAGAAATACATTTCTGTAGGTGGTAGTGCGCAATCTATTTTCGAAAGAATTTGTCTCGCACTCGAAATACCAGAATTAGCACTGGACTCTAGATTTGCAGATAACCGGACAAGACTTGCAAACATTGACGCCTTGGACGAGGCGTTGCAAAACGCTATTTTGCGTTTTGATAGAGCTGAATTGATGGAACGCTTCATTCAACTTGAAGCTGCCATTTCTCCGGTCAACAATATCCAAGATATTTTTGCTGATGCTCACATGGCGTCTAGAGAAAATATCATTGAACTGTATGACGATGAACTTGGCACTGGCCTGCGAATGCAAAATGTTCCTGGGAAACTGTCAAGAACACCCGGTCAAATTCACCACACGGGTCCTCGCATGGGCGAGCACAACCGCGAAATATTGATAGACAAATTGGGCTACAAAGAATCAGATTTATCTGCTCTGGGCATTGACTTTTCAAATTCAAAAAAATCAATTACTTAAAGTGAAAGTTTAATTTATGTCAATTTATCGCAGCTTTTTATTTGCCCCTGGCAACCATGCCAGAAGAGTTGAAAAAGCACTTTCACTTTCAGCCGATGCCGTCATATTGGATCTTGAAGATGCTGTGGCAAATTCTGAAAAAATAAAAAGCAGAGCACTTGTCCTTGCAGCGTTGCAAGGTCCTCGAAATTGCAAAGCCTATGTCAGAGTCAACGCACTTGGCACGCCTTGGTCTTACGGTGATTTGGTCGCAGTAATCAATCCTGGAGTGGATGGCGTTTTGCTTCCAAAAGTTGAAAGTGCTTCAGACCTCCATACTGTGGAATGGCTGATAACCTCACTTGAAAATGAGCGTAACTTACCCAAAGGAAGCATCGACCTGATTCCTATCGTTGAAACTGCTCTAGGTTTTTCCAATTTAGCAAGCATCGCCCGTTCCGGCACAAGGGTTCGCAGAATTGCATTTGGCGCTGGCGACTTCACTTTAGATCTTGGAATCACCTGGACTGCTGATGAAACAGAGCTCCTGTCTTATAGAAACAGCTTTGTTGTGGAGTCACGGGCGGCTGGACTTGAGCCTCCTTTAGACACCGTTTGGGTGGCTCTAGATGACGAAGCTGGATTCAATCAATCCGTAGAGACTGTTCAAAAACTCGGGTTTCAAGGAAAGATGTGTATCCATCCCAATCAACTTAAACATGTCAACGCATGTTTCAGCCCATCTGAAAAACAAATTACGCATGCTAAGCGAGTTGTTGAAGCCTTTGAAGTTGCAGAAAAACAAGGGCTTGCTGCCATTCAAGTTGACGGTAAGTTTGTTGATTACCCAATTGTGTATTTAGCAAAAAAATTGATTGAGCGTGCCAATGCCATTCAAAAAAATTCTCTCGCCAAAAACTGAACAATTGATTTAGGACTATTTCATGCAAGCCGCCACCAACATCCAACCAATGGACAATATTCGGATTCTGGATGTTTCTAGTTTTTTAGCAGGCCCCTTTTGCACCACTCAATTAGCAGAATTCGGTGCAGATGTTTTGAAAGTTGAGTTACCAACCATTGGAGACGCTCTTCGGAGGTTTGGAACCATTACCGAAAACGGTGATTCACTGCCTTGGTTGTCTGAATACAGAAATAAAAAATCAATCACCTTGGACATGCGACTTCCAGAAGGTGCTGCCATTTTGAAACGCCTGGTTGAAAAGGCAGATGTGATGGTGGAAAATTTTCAGCCCGGTACTTTAGAAAAATGGGGTCTGGGCTGGGACGTTCTCAGGGAGATCAATCCCAGGCTGATCCTGGTACGCATTTCTGGCTACGGTCAGACCGGCCCCTACCGAGATCGCCCAGGTTTTGGCCGTATCGCCAATGCATTTGGCGGTCTTTCCTACCTGGCAGGTTACCCCGACCGGCCACCAGTCACACCTGGCTCAGCCACCATCCCTGACTACTTGGCCGGCCTCTACGGCGCCTTGGGCGTGATGTTTGCACTGCGAGCACGCGAGCGCACAGGCAAAGGCCAAATGGTGGATATCGGCTTGTACGAGCCGATTTTTCGCATCCTCGACGAACTCGCTCCAGCCTATTCCCTCAACGGCTACGTGCGAGAGCGTATGGGACCCGCTACGGTGAACGTTGTGCCACACAGTCACTACCCCACCAAGGACAACCGTTGGATCGCAATCGCTTGTACCAATGACAAAATTTATGAGCGCTTAGCTGATGTCATGGCCAAAGAGGGAATGCCTGCGCCTGCAGATTGGGCCTTGCTAAAAAACCGCGAAATCGATCGCACAAAAGTTGATGAACACGTGTCGACGTGGACACTGAGCCATGATCGCTTAGAGGTTCTGACGATTTGCGAGTTAGCACAAGTTCCGTGCGGCCCAATCTACGCAATTGACGAGATTTTCGAGGACCCTCAATACGCCGCTCGTGGCAACATACTGAAGGTACATGATGACAGAGTGGGCGAATTGTCCATACCCAACCTCGTGCCGCGTCTGTCGGATACACCGGGCAGCGTTAATTGGCTTGGCCCGCGCTTGGGCCAGCACAATGACGAAATTTTCAAGACTGAATTGGGTATGACCGTCGAGGAAATCGAACGTCTCAAAGCCAAAGGCGTAGTCTGAGTCACTACAAAACCGAGAACTAACATGTTGAACCTACCAGACTACATCACCCTCAGCGAAGTAGGCCCGCGCGACGGGCTGCAGAGTCTTGACCGATGGATTGAGACCGATACGAAGATTGCCATGATTGATCGGCTCTCGCGGGCAGGTTTTCCCGTGATCGAGATCACAGGCTTCGTTCGCAACTCGGTGATCCCCAACCTGCGGGACGCAGAGGAAGTCTGCGCACGGATCCAGCGGCGGCAGGGCATCAAATACCGAGCGCTGGTGCCCAATGCGCGCGGTGCCGAACGCGCCGTCGAATCCAAACTGGATGAATTGCTCGGATTGCTCACGGTCAGCGAAAGCTACCTGCGCAAGAACCAGAACATGACCATGGACGAGGCGATAGACCAAGGCGTTAAGTGCTTTCGTATCGCCGACGCTGCTGGCATGGGTTTTGTCATGGCGCTGGGCGTAGCGATGTGGTGCGCCTACGAGGGGACTATTCCGCAGGACAAGACGATCGCAGTGCTACGCCGTCTTCATGACGGTGGCATCCGCCGCTTTTACCTTGCGGGCTCCATGGGCATGGAGGATCCGATGATGGTGGCGTCCCTCTTTCGCAGGGCGGCCAAGGAGTTTCCTGGCTGCGAGTTCGGATATCACGTGCACAACCTATCTGGCCAGGGTACGGCCAATGTACTTGCTGCGGTAGACGCGGGTGCAAGCTTCATCGAAGGCTCGATCTGTGGCATCGGCGGTGGGATTGCCATGCCTACCAGCGTGGCGTCGGTGGGCAACCTGCCAACCGAGGATCTGGTGTGCATGTTCGAGAGCATGGGCGTTCGCACCGGCGTCTCGCCCCAGGAGGCGGTGGCGGCCTCGCGCGAGATTGCCGCTCTTCTTGGGATTACCGCCAGCAGCCATGCCTCGCAAATTGGAACCCGAGACGAAATGCTGAACCAGGGCAAACACAATCCTCGCAATCCCCAGACCGCTGCACGGGACGCCTGATCGGCAATAGACACCCTCAGTCGAATCAAGCCCTTATGAACACAGTTTCAAAACTGGAGAAACTGCCCCTGCTCTCCGAACTGTCGGAGGACCAAGCTGCACCGCAGCTTCATAAGTCGGATGCCAGCTTTTTTTCAAGGAGAGACATTGTTGGACCTTAAGATTCAAGCCGATAACTCGCAAGCGATGGTGCGCCTGTCCGCCGATGATGCGCTGCAAACGCGCCGCTCAGTGCGAGCGTTCCTGCCCACCCCCGTCTCTCGCGCAGAGGTTGAGCACCTGCTTTCTCTGGCGGCACGAAGCCCCAGCGGTAGCAACATCCAGCCATGGAAGGTCCATGTCTTCACGGGCATGATGCGCCAGCAAATAACCGATGCCATCCTTCAGGCTCTAGACAGCGGACAGGCCGAAAGCTACAAGCGGGAATGGAACTACTACCCGGTGCAGTGGCGTGAACCCTATATCGGCCGGCGCCGAAAGATCGGCTGGGACATGTATGGACTGTTGGGTATTCCCAAGGGGGACTTCGAGCGCACCGAGCAGCAACGCCGGCGTAACTACGAATTCTTTGGCGCACCAGTGGGTATGTTATTTACGCTCGAAGAAGACCTTGAGATCGGCAGTTGGTTGGACCTGGGTATCTTCATTGGTAACGTGGCCATCGCAGCGCGCGGCCACGGACTGGACACCTGCGCGCAGGCGGCTTTTGCCGACTTTCACAGCTTGATCCGGCCCATCTTGGGCATTCCGGATAATCAAATTATCATCTGCGGCATGGCGCTGGGCCATGCAGATCATTCCGATCCGATCAATCAGTTACAAACGCAGCGAGCGCCGCTAACAGAGTTCGCTAACTTTGAGGGCTTTGGAGAATAAGCCCTCAGCGTCAGCCCGCTCACTCTTAACAACGGTCAATTGATCTTGATATTGGCGCGCAAAATTACGTCCCCGAAGCGGTCGTAGGCCTCGTTCATAATGCGCTGGAGTTCTGTAGGCGAGCTGGAAACAGGCTCCATGCCCAATGTCTGATAGCGCTCCCGCAACTCGGGGCTTTGCAACGCCTTTAGGGCTTCGGCAGACAAGCGGTTGGTGATTTCGGGCGGAGTACCTGCCCGAGCAACCAGGCCAATCCAGGCCACCACATTGAAGTCGGGTAAGTTCGCGGCTTCAGCCACTGTTGGTACCTCGGGTAGCTGACTAGAGCGTTTAAGGCTGGAGACCGCAATAGCCTTGAGCTTCCCAGCCTGAATTAGTGGAAGAACCGTGGCTATTGTTTCGAATGCGTAAGTTATGCGACCCGCCATCAGATCGGTAAGAGCTGCCGTACTTCCAGCATAGGGAATAAACTTTATGTCTAGGCCAGCCTGCATTTTTAATAACTCACCGGCCAGATGTTGGGTCGTGCCACTACCAGATCCGGCAAAGTTGTACTTATCTGGGTTTGCCTTTACCAGCGCGATCATTTCTCGGAGGTTGTTGACGGGGAAGGTAGGTTGCGTCACCAGAACGTACTGTAAAGAGGCGAGCATGGTGATCGGCGAAAACGATGTCTTGGGGTCGAAGGCCACCTTCGACAAATGCGGATTGATGGACATCGGACCGCTAGACGCGATCATGGCTGTGTAGCCATCGGCAGGCGCGCTGAGCAGAGCACTGACTCCAATTGCACCGCCCGCCCCCGGTCGGTTGTCTACAACTACGCCCTGGCCTAAGGATTGCGACATCGGTGGCCCTACCAAGCGAGCGACTACGTCAACTGACTGTCCTGGTGGAAATCCCACGATGATCTTGATAGGACGATTCGGATAGCCCTGGGCGGACGCTTGGCCCACAAAAAACAAAAACAGCAACGCTATAAATTTGAATATGACTTTCATCAAACCACCCCCTGAATTAAATTGGAAAATAACTATCTACCCTTCAAAATATCACAACTTTGCTAAGTAAGTGACTAGGTTTACCCTATTTGACACAGAGGTTTATGTTGATTCAATCATGACTTTCGCTAAAAAAAATTCAACCCCTCATTCATGCTCAGAACGTTCAGTTGATGCTGGCTGCGCCTTGGGGGCCTCATCCTTGATACAAGCCATCAACAATGAATCAAACGACTGAGTTTCTCATCATTGGTGGTGGCATTGCTGCGGCCTCCACGGCCTATTGGCTTTCTCGAAACGCCCAGGTTTTATTGCTTGAGCAAGAGTCTCAACCGGGCTACCACTCAACGGGGCGTTCGGCCGCATTGTTCATGGAGAGTTACGGCACACCGCAAGTTCGGGCCTTGACCATGGCAAGTCGGGCTTTTTTGCAAGCGCCTCCAGTTGACTTTTCAGATCATCCACTTTTAACCCCCAGAGGCGCCATGATGGTGGCTGAGCATGGGCAAGATGAAATGCTTAGCGCCCATTGGGACGTTTTGCGTCAAGTGACGCAAAAAGGACGCTTGCTCAATACGCAAGAGGCCTGCGAATATGTGCCCGTTCTGAGGTCAGAGAAAATTCTGGGTGGCATCTACGAACCCGACGCGTCTGACATGGATGTCCACAGCATTCATCAAGGCTATTTGCGTGGCGCAAAAAAAAATGGCGCTCAACTGATTTGCGATGCCCAAGTCACTCAAATCAAGCGCAGCGGTCAAGTCTGGCAAGTGCAGGCAGGTGATCAGCAATACGAAGCACGGGTACTCATCAATGCTGCTGGCGCTTGGGCTGATGGAGTCGCTGCAATGGCTGGCGTACTACCTATTGGACTTGTCCCCAAACGAAGATCTGCTTTGATTTTTGAGCCGCCAACAGGCTTGAATTGTGGCGCATGGCCAATGGCAATCGGCATTGACGAGAGTTGGTACATCAAACCCGATGCAGGCAAACTTCTAGGATCGCCAGCCAACGCAGACCCTGTGGCACCACACGATGTGCAACCAGAGGAATTAGACATTGCCATGGCAATTGACCGCATTCAAACCATGACCACGCTTGAAATTCGCAGGCCTATTCGCACGTGGGCCGGCTTGCGATCATTTGTAGCCGATGGCGATTTGGTGGCAGGCTTTGACCCACAAGTAGAAAATTTCTTCTGGGTTGCAGCGCAAGGCGGTTATGGCATTCAAACATCAGCCGCCATGGGAGAGTGCTGCGCTGCTTTGGTCAGACATCAAGAATTACCCTCACACGCAACTTCGCATGGCCTCACCCAGAATATGCTCAGCCCCAAGAGGCTTTTCAAAACTTCTCATTAAAAGGTACTCCAGATGATTTACAAAAACTTAGGTCATAGCCCCTTGAAAGTCTCACGCATCTGCTTGGGTACCATGATGTTTGCAGACCAAACAAATATGGCCGAGGCGCGCAGCATCGTTGACCATGCCAAAGAGAATGGCTGCAATTTCATCGATACCGCCGATGTTTACACCTTTGGAAAATCAGAAGTGATGACGGGCGAGTTGATCAAAGCTAACCGCAACCACTGGGTCTTGGCTAGCAAAGTTGGCAACAGCATGTCAGACAATATCAATGAGCGTCAGTTCTCTCGCGCTTGGATGTTGCGTGCTTGCGAGGACAGTTTGAGCCGCTTGCAAACTGATCACTTAGACATCTATTACATGCACCGCGACTTCAACGGCATGCACCTTGAAGAACCCTTGCGCGCCATTGAATCTTTGCTTCGCGATGGCAAAATTCGTTACTGGGGTTTGTCTAACTTCAGAGGGTGGCGCATTGCAGAAGTCATGCGCTTGTGTCAGCAAATGAACATGCCAGCGCCCGTGGTGTGCCAGCCTTATTACAATTTGCTAAACCGAATGCCAGAGGTTGAAGTATTGGAAGCTTGTGCCCATTACGGCATAGGCGTTGCACCCTACAGCCCGATCGCCAGGGGCATCCTCACAGGCAAATATGCACCAGGAGCGGCGCCAAGTCCCGACAGCCGTTTAGCGCGTGGCGACAAACGCATCCTTGAAACTGAGTACCGCAAAGAGTCTTTAGAAATCGCTCAAAAGCTTAGCGCGCGCTGCCAAGAAAAAGGCATTCAACTCTCACACTTTGCTTTGGCTTGGGTCTTGGCTCACCGGGCTGTGACGTCGGTCATTGGCGGGCCACGTACCTTGGCGCAGTGGCAAGACTATTGGGGCGCGTTAGATCTGACCATCACGCAAGAAGACGAAGACTTTGTGAACCAACTTGTATCGCCTGGGCACCCCTCTACCCCGGGGTACAACGATCCTTCTTATCCGCTTTCAGCGAGGTGCGCATAAAGTCAATTTTTGATGCACATTACCCGACGTTTACTTCAATAGCCTTAATGCAGCATTCCAACCCAGTTGAACAATTTCTTCAATTTCCGGGCGATCAGCCCCTTGATCACCTGCCAGTTTGCAAACTTCAGGGCTTGGTACAGTAACTTTACTGCCACCGCTTAGCGCCTTAATTTGCACCTGACATGCTCTCTCAAGAAACATGATATTTTGAAAAGCTCTTGGAATAGATCTGCCAGCAGCAACAAGTCCGTGATTGCGAAGAATCATGACATCATGCGAGCCTAAATCGCGAACCAGGCTTTCGCGTTCGGCGATGTCAATAGCAACCCCTTGGTAGTCATGATAAGCAATGCGGTTATAAAACTTCAGTGCATGCTGACTAATAGGTAACAAGCCCTGCTCTTGACATGAAACGGCAATGCCATCAGGCGTATGAGTATGGATAACGCAAGCCAAGTCATGGCGGGCTTCATGAATAGCAGAATGAATTGTAAATCCAGCAAGATTAATTCGGCTCATTTCAGGGCTGAGGTCATCAATGACATTACCATCTAAATCGATTTTTACTAGATCCTCAGGTCTCATTTCATCGAAGAGAATTCCATATCGGTTAATAAGGAAGTGATTTGGTGCACCGGGAATTCTTGCGCTGATGTGTGTATCAATTAAATCAGTCATGCTGAAATGCGCCATCAAACGGTAAAAGGCAGAAAGATCAGCCCTAACTTGAATTTCTGATTCTTGGAGACTTTGAGATTCAGCCATTTAACGCTCCATATAAAACTGTGAAATTTTTTTAATGAATGATGCAGCAGTAACAAAAAACTTTAATGAATATGAAATCTATCAACAACATCGCATAAGCGTTTGAGTCTATTGGCAGCGTCTTGCGCAAGTGCTTGGTGAATATCTTTACTACCTATGACATTCCGCCAAACGGCGCGACCTGCAAGAAACCCTGAAGCGCCCTCTTTACAAGCCCATTCAACGGCTAAAGGAAAATCATCTGGAGCAACCCCTGATGACAAAACTACCCAAGGACCATGAATTATCTTTGTTAACTTTGCACACTCGGTGCGCACCGCAGCCTCACCACCTTTTCCATAAAGCGGAACCTCTGCTTTATAAAGATCAGCCCCTAAGTTACCCAACTCTCTTGCCGCCTCGAAAATACCTAAGTTCAGATCCCAATTTCTACCGTCTCTTGCTTTGCGAGAGACTGGCTCAATGATGCTCAAAAGATTTGCTTTTTTACAGCGATTAATGAAATCTTTCACTCTTGCTACACGAGCAACAGCATCTTCATCTGGTCGCCATGTAACTAGAAGTTTTAGAGCTACAGCACCATCAGTCTTAACAACTTCAGGAATGACTTCGTCGTCAATAATTACATCGGAAACAAGTTCATCATGACTTGGAATAAAGTGATCAGCAGCAGCAATCAAACCACATTGAGGTGCTACGGCTTTTTGATCAATGGCGTAACGCCAAGAAAATTGCCGGTCTAAAAGAACAGCAGAGGCGAAAGGCGTGAGTGCACGAATAGCATCAAGCTTAAATTGAATCAGTTGATCATCTGTGACAGCATTTTCTTGTATCTCCGAAAACATAGCTCGCATAGATTCACGTTGATCAATCGCCAACATAGCAAAAGCTCCAGATGGTCTGGTCAAAGATTTAAATTTAATGTCTGTGCTCATTAGTTGCTCGCTAAGTTAATTATTGTGTAAAACAAAAAAATTTCAAAAATGACTCTAAAACTCTCTCATTTAGAAATTTTTATAAGTTGTGTCTTTTTTTTCTTAAGAATATTCCTAAGTGCAAGAGGCGGAGGTTTGTCAGTGAATAACTGATCAATGCTTTCAAAGTCGCCCACCAAGACAGAAGCACTTCTGCCAAATTTGCTGTGATCAACGACCAGTATGCGTTTTCGAGATCCTTTAATCATTGATCTAACAATGGCAGCTTCATTTTCATAGTAATCAAGTAGCTGCCCATCGTGATCAATGCCTCCAATGCTAAATACACAGAAATCTGGACGGTAATTGGCAACAGTTTCCATGGCAATGGAGCCCGAAGTACCAAAGTTTCTAGACTCTAAACGGCCACCTATAACGATTACTTCAAAACCCGGTTGCTTTGAAAGTATCTGTGCTGCTTCAAGATTATTTGTGATGATCTTGAGTCCTGATCTCACACATAAAGCTTTAGCCACAGAAATCATCGTTGTACCAAGTGAGATAAAAACTGAACTTCTGTCCGTAACAGCCTCTGCGACAGCTTTTCCCAGGTTTGCTTTGACCCGGGCAAAATCAGAGCGCCTTGAGTCAAAGTCGGTATTGATAACGCTAGAAGGAATGGAGGCGCCACCATGATGCCGCACCAGACGCCCTTCATCAGCTAACGCATTTAAATCGAACCGGATAGTCTGTGGTGTAACTTTAAAATTACTGACCAATTTCTCAATTGGCATATAGCCAGAGTTTTTGACTAATTCAAATATTTTTCTACGACGTTCATTTAGCGACATAAAAACTTGAAAATGAATTAGTTAACATTGGATCAGCGTCTGGCATAAAAATATCGCCCCCGTAAACAGGATGCTTGATCCAAGGCAATGCCAACTTATCTGTCAATTCATTGATCTGGTTAACATACTTAACAGAGTCTTGAATCAACACCTCATTAAGTAACGCAAAATTAGGGAATTTCTCAAATGCAGCTTGCCATATTGCCCGGCCACACAGATAACCACTGGCATTGGCTCTATACGCGTACGTTAGGGAGTGTATAAAGTCAGTGGGACCAGCAGCCGCGCTTAGTAATACCCATGGCTTTGAAGTTAATTGACTCAGCTGATCAAATGATTTTTGATAGGCAGCCGCAGCAGGGCCATGTGGATCAGGTACAGAATTAATTTGAGCAGGCGGCTCGAGTTTATAAATATCAACGCCAAATTCAAGACTAGAAAAATCTCGCAATGAATCTTGAACGAGCTTTGAACGAGATCGTTCTAAAAAACCGGGCTCGTCGGAAGCCAATGGATAGACCAAAAGTTCTAGTAACAAGACTTTGTCATATTTTCTGCATTCATCACCAACTTGTTTGACCAGTCTTTGCTGATGCTCGTTAACAGAATGATGTGCATCTGGTCGGTACCAAATTAGTAACTTGACAGCATCGCCACCAATTTTCGATATTTTTTCAACGGACCAATCAGGTATTAATTTTGATTTTCTTCCACCCGCATTTTCATCAGTCACATGATCCTCAACTGCCAGAATCAATCCTTTTGCTGGTGACAACTCATGTACGCCATACGGATATGCGTAGTTCGGGTCTAACAGCATGGCAGAAGAGTATGGTGATAGATGTTTTATGACAGAGATCTTGATGTCCGATAAATCTTTGAAAGGCGCTTCTTTTACCCCTCTTTTTTGAGCCACAGGCCCCATCAAAGGCGTTCTTTGGTCTATTGCAATCATTTTCCAACGACCGTTGGCATCAGCCAAACGCCTCATGCCCCATAATTTTCCTGGGCTTAATTTCAGCATGATGAGTTTCCTAATAAGTGCATAACTTCGCTATGAGTTGGCAATTGTTGCCAACCACCAACCTTAGAACATCTAAGCGTCGCAGCAGCGCTAGCGTACCTTGCTGCATCCATCCAAGTAATTCCACGGCCTAAAGCCAGTGCATATGCACCATGAAAGACGTCACCCGCTCCGTTCGTATCAATAGGGATAATTTTTGGCGCTAAAAATTCATGAATTTTGTCGTTGTCCAAAAAAAGACTGCCCTTATCTCCAAGTGTGACCCCGATAACGCCATCGGTAAATTGAGAAGCAAAACGCAAGCCCTCACCAAGCTCTAAACCTTCAGTGAATAAAGCCAAGCCACGTTCTGAAAAAATGACATGATTGGCCAAAGGAACTAACTCCTTTAAAGCAGCAATATCACCTGCATCAGCATCTAAAACACGTGGGATATTCAAATTTTTAGCTGCAAGAAAGAGTTTTTTGGCTCCTTCAACCCAACGAAAGTCTGCATGAACAGCGCTTACGTCTTTAAGACGATCAAGTTCAAGCCAGTCAGCTGACGATTCAAGTCTTCCTGGGTATACCGCAAGCATTCGCTCACCGGCGCCATCAACAATCACAGCGGATATAGGAGATTGTGCGTTATGTGTTTTTTTAACCTTTGTCGAAACGCCACGCAAATTAAATGCTTCGATTGCATTTCTGCCAATTTCATCGTCACCTACACGACCCCAAAATTCAACGTTACCACCTAATGCGGCAATAGCTGCAGCTGCTGTTGCCGCCATACCACCGAATTTATCTTCATAAGATTCTGCTGTTATTTTTTGAGGCGCAGAAGGAATCTGCTTGACGTAAAAAACAATGTCTTTCACAACCATGCCCAAACAAATGATTCGGGTCATGAAATCCTTAAACCATTTTCGGAATTGAACAAGTGTTGTTCTGTCAAATTCCACGACAAACCAACTTCATCATTCAAATTAAGTTCTGAATCCCCAATCACGCGTACTATCAATTTTTCTTGGCCAATTAGAACAGTCAATAAAGTATCAGAACCAAGAGGTTCAATAAGAAAGATATTTCCAATAAGAAATCCTGAATCAACACCTTTTGTAATTTGTAATTTTTCGGGTCTGATACCTAAAACAGCAGGGCCCACATATTCTTGAGTGAATTCCAGTTTTTTACCATTCAGCAAATCAAGATGCGTCTTATCCAATTTGACAGGAATAAAGTTCATTGGTGGAGAACCCAAAAAGCCGGCTACAAAATGCGAAATAGGTTTGTGATAAAGCTCTAAAGGTGTACCAACTTGTTCGATATTTCCTTTATTCAAAACAACGATTCGATCCGCCATTGTCATTGCTTCAACCTGATCGTGCGTTACGTAAACAGAGGTTGTTTTAAGTCTTTGATGTAAGGCTTTAATTTCAGAACGCATATCAACTCGAAGTTTTGCATCAAGATTAGAAAGCGGTTCATCAAACAAAAATACTTGAGGATTTCTGACAATTGCACGTCCCATTGCTACTCGTTGTCTTTGCCCCCCTGACAGTTCCTTTGGCTTTCTTTCAAGCAGATGCTCAATTTGCAAAATTGAAGCTGCCTTATGGATGCTTTTTTCAACCTCTTGTGAATCGAAGCCGCGCATTTTCAATCCAAAACCCATATTTTTTCTCACGGACATATGGGGGTACAAGGCGTAGTCTTGAAAAACCATCGCAATATCGCGCTTACTTGGGTGCAAGTCATTCACAAGTTTTTCGTTGATGAAAATTTGTCCTTGATCAAAACTTTCTAAACCAGCAATCATTCTTAAAAGAGTAGACTTCCCGCAACCAGAAGGCCCCACAAAGACCAAAAATTCACCATCACGAATTTCAACGCTAAGGTCATGAATTACATGCACGTCGCCATAACTTTTTTTAACATTTTTTATTAAAACACCAGTCATAAAGGTCTCATTCTTGAAAGTTTAGTTGTGGCTTTATCCGACTGCCTGCTGCGAACTCTACAAATAGCTCAGAAAGTTGATCAAGTGAAACTTGAGCATCAACCATTGTTTCAAATTTACTTTTATTTCTTCTTAGAATTTGAATGTTGTCCTCATACTCATTGATTGGGAAATAAAACGAACGTATGTAGTAAAAATCTTTTCTTCGAATTGCTTTAGTTTCCTCAATCTTCCAAGAGTCTGCCTCACCCAGCTGAACAACTGCCCCATTTGGTTTGACCATTTCCAAGGCCATTTGCCTACCAGAATCACGCCCGCTGCATTCAAGTACAAGGTCGTACAAAGCCGGTTTTTTATCTGCAACCAAAGCATGTGCGCCAAGAGACTCTGCAAATTCAAGTCTTAATGGGTTTGGATCAAAAACGCAAATATCGGAAAATCCGGAATCCTGCAAAACCAAAATGCCGCCTAAACCAATAGGCCCTGCGCCAAGCACTAAGGCCTTTCCTTCACTTACAATTTTTTTCGCCAATCGAATGCCGTGTGCTGCGGTTCCTATTGTGTCCAGAAGCAAAGGCGCCAAATGCGTCGGTATGTCTTGTGGAACAGGTAGCAAGCACTGTTCAGGAACTGCCAAAAATTCTGCGTAACCACCTGCACGTTGCCAACCAATTAGTTCGCTTGCATTTCGACATAAATTAGTATGACCAGCTAAACATTCGTCACACTTGCCACACCAAACTGGAATATAAGCAAGGCATCTAGCTTTATAGAGGGGGTGGTTCTTACTTTCAACTACTCCAACTATTTCATGACCCGGCGTAACTGGCCATCCATTCCGCCATGGGCGTAAATCACTTCCACACAAAGAGCAAGCGGAAACTCGCAGCAGGACTTCATTATTTTCAATCACTGGCATTTCTGCTGTGACGATTGAAATATTGCCTTCAGGGTTAAATTTGGCAACTCTCATTTCTTATCCCTTGACAGCGCCGAAAGAAAGCCCTGCCACCAATTTTCTTTGAATTAGAAATGTCAAGATGATTGGGGGAAGTGCAATAACTGTTGCAGCCGCCATGAGTGCCCCCCAGTTGGTAACGCCCTCTCCAATAAAATTAAACGACGCAACAATTGCAGTCTTTGAACTAATTCCTGAAAGAGCCAAAGCAAAAAGAAAATAATTCCAAGAGAAAATAAACGACAAAATAATTGCAACAATTAATCCTGGCATAACGATTGGTAGGGCTATCAAAGTTAAGATTTTTAAACTACTACAACCATCAATTTGGGCACTCTCTGTTAACTCTCTTGGCAACCCATCAAAATGTGGCAACATTGTCCACAACGCAATTGGCAAAGTTATCACCGCATGAGTGATGATCAGAGCTGCATGCGTGCCTGACAGCCCAACGTTTGAAAACATGATGAACCAGGGAAGTAGGAACAAAGTCCCAGGCGCCATTCTTGCGAAAAGAGTAAGGGTGGCTGGCCAAGTCATGCGATGCCAAGATATGGCATAAGCAGCTGGAAGCGCTAGTAATAAGCCGAGTACTGTTGAACCGCCAGCAACATAAAAACTATTTAAAGTGTTTTCTAAAAAATCTGTTCTTGTGAAAAGGTGCTGATAATTTTCCAATGTTGGCGTGAAAAATAGTTCAGGTGGGTATTTTGTAATTTCAGTTCGGTTTTTGAAACTTGCAAGAATCATCCAAGCAATAGGCGCAAAAAGAACGATGCAAAGCACGATCACTTGGAGTGACATTAAATATCGCATCAGCGTTTTCATTACCAAGTCACCTTCTTTCGAAATTGAGAAAACACCAGCACAACTCCAAACACAATTGTGCTAAGAGTAATCATCAGTGCTGCTGCATAGCCAATGTCTGTAAATTCAAATGCTTTTCGATAAGCATAGATATTCAATGTTGATGAAGCATAGCCAGGACCGCCTTGAGTAGTGATATAGATAACATCAAAGAACCTGAGTAAATCTACGCTTCTAAGTACGGCAGCCGTCAAAATAGTGGGGCCCAACAAAGGCAGCGTAATGTAAATAAACTCCCGCCAACCGGTGGCACCATCAATGGCTGCAGCTTCGTATATCTTGGTGGGAAGCGATTGAAGTCCGCCTAGAACGATTAATGCGACAAAAGGTGTCCATTGCCAAGTGTCAATCAATACAACGGTGTAGATCACATAGTCAGTTGACGCTAAAAATAGACTTGTAGGAAGGTTTGCCGCTTTAAGCAAGTAATTGGCAACCCCCATCCCCGGATCAAGTATCACAATTGACATCATGCCAATCACGACCGGGGGGAGCATGAAAGGCGACACCATGACAGTTCTGACCAAACCCCTCATGAGTTGCACTCTGTGCAAAAGCATACCCAGCCCAACGCCAAGGATAAGTTGCAGAATGAGCGCTGTGATGTACAGAATAAATGTTAATTTAATCCCGTTCCAAAATTGCTCATCTTGAATCAATGCTGTGTAATTTCCAATTCCAATGAATTTAACAGCTTGACCTATTCTGTAATCTTGAAGGCTCAACCAAAATGCATACCCAAATGGGAAGATGACCATCAGGACTACAAAAATCACAGCGGGCAGCATTAACCCATGGAGTGATGCTGCGCGCTGTGCCTTCATTTTGTGATTACTGAAGTTTTGCAAGTTCTACATCAACTTGACACATCGTATCTTTCGCGTTTCCTTGGCCAAGGAATATCTTTTGGATACCACCACCCACCAATTCTCGCGCCTCAACAACGCGACTGGTAGGAGGATAGGAGATTGCCGTTCCTGTTTTACTGATTTCAATTAAAGAATTTGCCCAAGACTGACGAATTGGAAGTTCTGTAGTCCAAGTTTTAAAGTCTGGGCCATTGAAGACGGAGGTTCTTGGTGGTGCTACACCGTTTTTAACCAGTCGTGCTTCCATTTCCGCGCTGGTTGCCCATTGCAGAAAATACCAAGCAGCGTCTTTTTTGGTTGAAAAATTTGAGACAGAAACACCCCATCCAAACACAATTGGTTTTGAAATTCCGGTCGCTTTACCTTTGGGCAAAACCTTCACACCAATGTCTTGATCACGTCCAGGGAACTTCATAATGTTGGCAAACTCATTAGAAGACTCATGAGTCATAGCCAGTTTGCCCTGCCCTAGCATTTCAATGACTTGGGTGAATGTATGATTTGCAGCACCAGGGGGGCCATAATCTTTAAGCATATTGGCATACAACTCTGCGCCCTTGACACTGTTGGCGCTACACAAACTGGGCTTGCCATCTGAGCCCGAAAAATTTCCACCACTGTTGTATATAAAGCTCGATACCGCATATGAAATTGCACCACGAATACCGCGTGCCGCCCAAACAACTGCATCGCCTTTAGCTGGACATGCTTTTAATTTTGCAGCGGCTTCTGGCAAATCTTCAAGAAACATTGGCTCAGCCACATTGCATTTTTGGAAAATACTTTTATTCCAATAAAAAAGAGGGCCTTCTAGATTGATGGGCAATCCAACCAATTTTCCACCAATTGTTTCTGCATTACGCAAGCCTTCACCAAAATCATTGAAGTTAAAATCTGGTGCAGTTGAAGCAGAAGAGTTCAGCAAAGGCGTTAGATTTGCATACCATCCGGCTTGATCGTAAATTGCGCCTTCACGAAATTTCAATGACATGAACACATCTACATCACTAGATTTAGCTTGCATCATGGTATTGAGCCTAGCTCTAAACTGCTCTTCATTGAAAATTTCAACTCTCAGTCTAATTCCAGTCTTTGCAGCAAAGTCACCTGACATGTCCTTGATCGCTTGAGACCACGGATGGTTATTCAGTAACAAATTGAGCGTTTGCCCATCATGTTTTTTCCAATTGAAAGCTTGCGCCATTGCTGCTCCACTGCTGAGCAGTAATGCGGCGGCTGAAGCCAATACAGTTAATGCATTTCTCATACTTGTCTCCTTTTATTCAAAATTTCACTTACACAATTCACCTATCAAGAAGCGGTATAGCCACCATCCACAGGAATGGTTACCCCATTAATAAGATTTGATGCTGGGGAAGCAAGAAAAATTGCAGTTCCCGCTAACTCCTCTGGATCGGCCCATCTTTTATTGGGCAAACGATTCATCAACTTCTCATTAAATTCTGGATTTTCTCTGCCACCACGACTGATTTCGGTTGCAATCCATCCTGGCGCAATCGCATTGACACGAATTCCGTCTTCAGCATAGGCAAGAGCTAATGATTTTGTCAGTCCAACAATTGCAGTCTTTGCTGATGCATAAGCTGGAACCTGTGGTGCTCCAAAATAGCTGTACATCGAGGCGATGTTGATGATGCAGCCTTTGGTTGCTTTTAGATGTGGCCTGAAGGCTGCGGCTAATCGAACATTTCCAAACAAGTGAATATCGACAATATTTCGGAATACTTCTGGTTTGTGCTCCTCCCAGCGAATCAATTTGCCAGCGCAGTGAATAAGCACATCTAGTTTGCCTATCTTTTTTGCAATGGCCTCAACTGCTTCATCGCTGGTGACGTCCAATTGTTCATAACGGGCGCCGGCCATAACTAAATCATCAGGAGGGGGTTTTAAATCCGTAACCGTAACTTGAGCGCCATTCAACAAAAAAGCTTTTGCGAATGCACTTCCGATTCCTCCACACCCCCCACTGATTAACACGTGCATGCCGGTCACCGAGAAACTTAAAGGATTCATACTGCTCTCTAATGTTGATTGGATTCATCGGACTTTATGCGTCATGTTTCGTTTTCGCAAGCCAATTTTCGAGTTCGAAACATGAGGATTACCCTAACTATTTCACAAACTTCCGGACTCTGGACGCTCAAATGCTAGTCAGATCAATTGCCAAGTATCAATCGGCTCCATTGGCTTGCAAGTTGCGGCGAAGAAGCAGCAATACGACGAGACTCATGCCAGATCAAGTCATCTATTGTGAAAACATGTCCACCGGCCTCCCTGATTAAGAGTACGCCAGCAGCTGCATCCCAGCTACCCATGTCATGAGACCAAAATACATCGATCCTGCCTGACGCTAGGTATGCAAGTTCCAGCGCCATGCTGCCCGAGCGGCGAACACCAGAGAGCGTGGACACAACTCGTTCAAACTGTATCAAGTAATCCGGCATTGATGCAGCTGAGGGCTTTGGAAATACTGTGGAAGCAATAGCCAGTTGTAAACGCTCTGTGTTAGCAATTTTTATAGGCTTTTCATTCAATGTGGCGCCTTGATCAACTGCCGCACTGAAGACTTCTTGACGGCAGGGATCAACAATACACGCGGCAATAGGCTCGCCCTTCGCCAGCAGCGCAATGGACACGCTGTACTGTGGGTAGCCACGTAGGAAATTCATGCTGCCATCTATCGGGTCGATAACCCAAAGTAAGCCATCTGTCACCTGCGAATTGGCACTTTCCTCGCCCAAGAATCCATGATCTGGATATTGTTCGGCAATGCGTGCCTTGAGGTGTTCTTCTATGTGGCGGTCCAGTTCACTTGACCAGTCGCCGGCCGACTTGAATTCGATGACATGGTACTGATCAGCCGCATGTTGGATCATGTGGGCAGCTTCGAGAGCCAAAGTCTTCGCGAACTCTCTGGCATGTCCAGCAAGGTCGATCATTTCATTTCTCGCATACGTGAGACGTAATCAAAGCTCTGAGTGTCCACAATAGAAGTCCGAAATTCAGCAGGTTTCCGATCAAAGGTGTGCGCTACACGGTCAATGCGCAAAATAGGCGTAGACTCATTCAGGTCAAGCAATCGTGCACTGTCAGCCATGATCAACTCGGCGCGAACCCTTTCATCTGCTTCCACAATCGTAACTCCAAATTCGGCTTGATAGTATCCATAAATGGTCGTGGCTCGTGCAGTGAAGGCTGCTTGATTTAGACCCGGGAACATTGCCTCAGAGATGATAATTTTGTCGTGGATTACAGGTTTGCCTTGCAGGTGTAAGACGTTTTCGATGCGAAACACCGATTGATTGCCATGAAGTCCGAGTGCTTGAGCTTCCAATTGGGTGGCGCGGGACTTGGAAAATTTGTGTAGCAGGACTTCGGGAAATTCACTGGCACCATCTCGAGGTACTATTTTAAAAAACTGGAACATGAAACGTTCTCGATCGAGCTTGCCAACAAAGGTGCCACGTCCCTGCTGACGCAAGAGCACGTGCTCAGCCACCAATTCGTCTACAGCGCGCCGGACGGTGCCAACCGAAACCTGAAAGCGTTGAGCCAAATCTTTTTCGTTTGGCAGGGCCGCACCTGGTGCCGCAGAACCGCACTGGATGTCGTTGATCAGCTGCCGTTTGACTTGGCGATAAAGCATGCAGAAAGTCTTTCAAAAGTACAACTACGAAAAGCCCTAGAAAGACTGGCATCAACTAACTGATGGCCACTGGAGTGGCGGCTTGGTACGTTGGTCAAGCTTCAAAAGCGCTACGTGTGATGTCAATTTTGCCCAATTTTTAACAAGAAAATGGCGCTTAGCATGAAACATGCAATCACTAGCGTCTCCGTCACCAGCATCAAAACAGGCTGCCAACCCAACTTTGCGAGTTCACCCAGGCTGGTTTTGACACCGGCTGCGGCAATTGCGATTACCAGGCACCAACGCGATAGGCTGCTAGCCATCTCGGTGACCACCACCGGCACCCAGTCCGTACTTGCCAATACAACCAGTACCATGAAGCCAATCAGAAAGCCTGGCACCAAGGTAGGTATTTTTTGGGTCCTCTGACTTGCGTCGTTCGGGCTTAGCCATTTGCGGTAGCCAAATGCAATCAGCATCACCACTGGCAGCAACAAAACAACACGAAACAACTTGACTACCGTAGCTGTATCACCTGCTTCTTGTCCCATCATCATGCCAGCAGCAACCACTTGAGCCACGTCATGGATGGTACTACCCAGAAAAATACCTGATTGGACAGGTGGCGCAGCCATCCAATTCAAAAACAAGGGATAAGCCACCATGGCCAACGTTGACAACACGGTCACACCAACGACGGCAATCAGGGTAAAGCGTTCGTTTTCTCGCGTTGGCGGGAGCACTGAAGCGATGGCCATAGCTGCAGATGCACCGCAAATGCCTACTGCCCCCCCAGACAGCAACCCTTCAGATGCGGGTCTTCGTAAAGCCCTTGCTAGCAAAAGACCAGATGCGATGGTGATACAAACCGCCAACACTAAGACCAAGCCCACATGAGCACCTAAATGCGTAAGTTGTCCAAAAGAAATGCGAATGCCTAACAAGGCAACACCAAATCTCAGCACAGTACGGGCGCAAAAGTTGATGCCAACAAAGTTGCCTGCTTGTTGCGACAAAAAATGAAGAGACAGTCCAATTAACAGGGCATAAAGCAGTTGTGGCCCGCCGTAGTGGTCAGACAAAAAGGTCGCGGACAGGGCGATAACGGTGCAAATCAGAATGCCGGGAGCGTGTGTTTGCAGTTTGATGCTAATTTGACCCACGACCTGATGTGAACGGCCCTTCAGCATAAAGCGCGAATCGTGTCTAGCACCTTCTGAGGGACGTTTAGCCCCGTTTGCTTTGCCGCCGCCAATAGCTGAATGCGACGCTGACCAGGTAGGCGCACGCCCTCATCAGATAACATCGCCGTTAACAACGCTTCTATTCGCTCTGTGTATACCGCATCACCACCCAATGCTTTGGGGTCGATGACAATGAAGACTTGCCCAAGTTGGGGCTGGTTGCCCTCTGGTTTAAAAAACGTATCCGCTTCGGCTCCAAAGTGGGCACCGGTCAAGGTGGTGACTAGCAACTCAACCACCAGGGCCAACATTGCACCTTTGGTGCCACCCACCGGGAGCATCGATCCTGTCAAACCTTTTTTTGGATCGGTGGTGGGGTTCCCATCTTGGTCAAGGGCCCAGCCTAGCGGAATTGATTCACCTTTGTCAGCTGCCACCATCAACTTGCCGCGGGCTACCTCTGACAATGACAGGTCGACACTAACAGGTGGATGGCCGGTTCGTGGAAAGATCGCCGCAATTGGATTAGTTCCAAAAATAGCTCGCTTTCCTCCCGCTGCCGGCATGGCTGCGGGAGAATTACCGCAGGCAATGCCGACCATGCCCGCATCTGCCACTGGATCCAAATGGTAAGAGGCCATACCAAAATGGTGGCTGTTGGTAACCGCCGCAATCGCGATACCGTGCTGCCGAGCCTTGGCGATGGCTTGCTCAACGGCCATGCGGCAAGCAGGAAAAGCAAAACCATTTCCTGCATCTATCAGCACTGCGCTGGGACGCTGGTTTTTAATGACCGGCTCTGCATTTCCAATCACTCGCCCTGCCTTTAAATGACTGACATACATACTGACACGCGACAGGCCATGCGAAGGAAGACCGCTTGCTTCTGCAATGACCAGTGCTTGAGCCGTGGCTTGAGCTTGGCTGGGTGATGCGCCGGCATGGATCAAGGCCGATTGAACCAGCGAGTTGATTTCTTCGTAAGTGGTGAGCATGGTAGATCAGGCATTTAAGGCGCTCGCTACGGCGGACGCGATCATGGTTGAAACGCGCACATTGGATTCGGCAGTTACACCTGCTACATGCGGAGTGAGGATGACATTTGGGCAGCCTTGCCAGGGCGTGCGAGATCCGAGGGGCTCTGTCTCAAAAACATCAAAGGCCGCGCCTCCAAGATGAGCTTGGCGCAAGGCTTCAGCTACTGCGGTCTCATCCACAATACCGCCGCGAGAGGTGTTAATGAGTATGGCACCTGATTTCATCTCTGCAATTCGTTGTGCAGATAGCAGGTTACTTGTGATGGGTGTGAGTGGTACGTGAAGACTGATGACGTCAGCTTGAGCAATGAGCTGTTTCAGTGTGGTTGGATGAACACCTGTTGTAGCCCAAACCGAATTGTCGGGCGTTAGCATAGGATCGTGTGCGATGACATGCATGCCAAGACCTTTAGCTAATTTGGCGGTCAATTGACCTATTCCGCCAAAGCCGATCAGCCCAAGGCAGGTCCCAGAAATTTCACGCCCATTTGACAGCAAAGCCCGAGGCCATAAGCCACTGGCAACTTTATCGCTGGACAGATAAACGCCGCGTAACAAAAGCATGGCTGTGCCAATAACGTATTCGGCAACAGAAAGCGCATTTGCGCCGGTGGCAGGAATGACTTGCATTCCCCGCGCTTCGCATGCGACAACATCGATGTTGTCGAGCCCCACACCCAGTCGACCAATGACTGTGGTTTGAGCACACGCCGCTAGTAAGTCGCCCCGAACTTGGGTACGGTTGCGCACAATAATACCATCGGCGTCAGCCACAAAGGCCATCAGACGCGTTGTGTCATCTACCAGCTTCGGATCGTAGACAACGTTGAAAGCAGTGCTTAAAGAATCTACAGCCGACTCATCCATGAATTCGGTGATGACAATTTTTTTCATTCTGGTGCGACTTAACCAGCTTGGATATTGCGAATCTTAACTATTTCACGCCAACGTGAAATATCCTTTTTGATGATCTCGTCAAATTCAGCCTGGCCGAGTCCGGTTGGAGTGAAGCCAATCGCCGCCACACGATCATTGACTTCCTTTGTCCTCACAGCTCGAATGGCCTCGGTCGAAACCTTTTCCATGATGGCCTTAGGTGTATCGATGGGCATCATCAGGCCAGTCCAGTTTTCAAGCTCTACCCCGGACAAACCAGATTCAGCAAATGTCGGTACATCAGGCAGCAGCGGGTGGCGTTTGCCTGAGGTCACTGCCAATGCTCGTAACTTTCCAGATTTGACAAAGCCTGAGCATTCGGGCATGTTGGAAACAATGAAATCCAGCTGCGAACCCAACAGATCGTTAAGTGATGGTGCTCCGCCTTTATAAGGTACGTGCGTTAAATCTATTTTGGCGCTGTGTGCAAGCAACTCAAGACCCAAGTGGGGCGGTGTTCCGTTTCCGCTAGAACCACCATTGAGGCGTTTGGCGCGAGCCTGCGTAAGAAACTCAGCCAGCGTCTTGATTGGGTTGGTTTCGTTTACCACAAGCACCAGTGGGCTTGTCGCCAAGTGGGCCACAGGTGCCAGGTGCTTTTCTAAGCTGTAAGGCAGGTTGGTGAACAGTGATTGGTTCACGGCGTGGGCCAGCGTCACCGCCAACCATGTGTAGCCGTCGGGCGCAGCCTTTGCAGCCAGATCCGCTCCCAGGTTAGCGCTGGCACCAGCGCGGTTATCTACCACGACGGATTGCTTGAAAGCTGCGCCGACATTGACTGCGATCATGCGAGCCATCACGTCGGTCAGGCCGCCAGGAGGAAAAGGCACGATGTACCGAATCGGCTTGGATGGGAAGTCTCCCGAGCCTTGAGCAATCGCTAGTGATGGGGCTACAGTCATTGCCGTAACCGATGCCAAAGCGTGAAGAGCCAATCGTCTAGTGGTCATTTCTATCTCCTTAGGGTGAGGGGCAAGGCTGAGGTAGATCCCTCAGCACATTGAAGCATCAAGCACTTTCAAACAAACGGGTCATTACAAATTCCCTGTGGCCCAGCGCTTCTGCTGAAGTGAATCGTCCGTTGATGGTTTGCATCATCATGTCTAGCAATAAATCACCGGCAACATCCATGGTTTGCTCTTGTTGCAGCAGGCCCGAGCAGTCCACATCAATGTGCTCGCTCATCAGGCGCACCGTACGAGGGTTGGCGCAAATCTTGATCACAGGAACGATCGCATTGCCGATCACGTTGCCTTGGCCAGTTGGGAAAAAGTGCACTGCAAAACCAGAGGCGGCGCAAAGGGTCACCATTTCAGCAGCGGCAGAGGAAGAGTCCATGAACCATAAACCGGGCCCTGTAGGTGTCTCCGCTTTATCCAGCACGCCGTCAACCATACATTGCTTACCGATTTTTTGAATATTGCCCAGAGCTTTTTCTTCGATCGTGGTCAGGCCACCGGCAATGTTGCCTTTTGTGGGCTGTGAATCAGACAAGTCGGTTGTGGCGTGACGCTTGATCATGTCCTGGTAGTCGTTGAACATTTTCATGAAATCTGTCCGCACCTTTTCGGTACGGCAGCGTGCGGCCACCAAATGTTCACCACCTGTCAACTCGGAGGTTTCGCCAAACACCAGAGTCGTCCCCAAACTATAGAGTTTGTCAAAGGCATTGCCCACCGTTGGGTTGGCACCGCAGCCTGAGGTGGTATCTGATTCACCACATTTGGTCGAAATCCAGAGGTCAGAGATTGGGCACTCCACCCGGTGCAAGCTGGTTGCGTGATGCACCATGTTTTTGGCAGCCTTGGAAGCACGCATGATGGTTTCGTGATCGCCATGGCCCTCGATGCCGAAACCCACAACTGGCTTACCTGTTGCAGCAATGCCATCGACCACGGTTTTAGTCCAACTGTCTTCGATTCCAATAACCACCACAGCTGCGACGTTGGGGTTGGATCCCGCACCAATCAAAGTACGAAAGTGAAGTTCTAGATCAGCTCCAAACTGCAAACGGCCATAAGGGTGCGGAATGGCCATGGTGCCCTTAACGGCGTGGGCCACAGCTTCTGCCGCTGCGTTAGACAAATCGTCTAGCGGTAAGATAATGACGTGGTTGCGAACGCCGACTCGTCCGTTTTCACGGCGATAGCCCCAGAAGGTGGTGTTTTTGTCAATGTGGGTCATGAGATAAACCTTGATGAGAATGGGTGGTCAATAAGCTTTGAATTACCAACGCTTTGTTTTGATGTTGTGGACATGGGCGTGATCACCAATGGCAATGGCTGCGACCACCTTGCCTATGTCAGTGCCGTATTTCATAACTGTGTCACCCAGAGCCATTGTCTTGACGGCCACTTTGTGCCCGATGGGGATGGCCGCATTAGCCTTGATCGTGATGGTGCGGTTGTCGTCCAAGATGAGCGCAGTCATGTTTTGACCTGCTTCTATGCCCTCAACGACGACAACAGCCACGCTGTCTTTTTCTTCATGCAGTACGCAATGGATCACAAAATTCTCCTCGAGTGGTTTGGATGGGTTGAAACACTTGGCGCCTGAATTGTTGGACGCAGGCTTGAAGTCTGTTCTTGAAAATTAATGTAAATCATCTATATGAATTTATATGGTGGTGTTTACCCCATCAGGCTTTTAAATTACATGGTTTTTAGAAGATCGTGCATTTTTCTAGCGGGCCCGTGGGCCATTAGCGATTAAATTTAAAATAGATGCGTTTTGTGCCCTTTCAGGGCAACAATACCAATTTGCTGGAGGCGATATGGCCGCTGTCAAGGTCTGCAAAGGCTTTTGCACCATCGGCCATCGGCACACTTTCTACCCATGACAAGTCACCAAATGCACCCTCGTACAACAACTTCACGGTAGCTCGCAAATCTGCTGTGGTGTAGGTGTAAGTGCCCATCAATGTGATCTCTGCCAAGGTGAGCTTACGCATATCGATTTCGCTGGCCCAGTCTTGCAGACCAATGTGCATGACCACACCGCCTGGCTTGACGGCATTGAGGGCGGCGACCCGAGTGGGCTTGCTTCCCACTGCATCGATGACATAGTCAAAACCGTTTTCTTCGGGTGCAGTTGTGCGCGGATCGTAGGTGGTGACCCCCGCGTGTTTTTCGGC